>Ga0105048_10000291_pt1 | contig 75007 bp, 66 predicted proteins | sample MAT05_FD_78382 | JGI IMG/M metagenome (GOLD analysis project Ga0105048, IMG submission 78382) | Freshwater microbial communities from Lake Fryxell liftoff mats and glacier meltwater in Antarctica - MAT-05 | ecosystem: Environmental > Aquatic > Freshwater > Ice > Liftoff microbial mat | place...
GGTGCCAGCCACCGAGCATCCGCGAAACTGGAGCGCGCCCCGACTCCGTCGCCGTAGTCAGGCTCCACGCCGTCATCGATCCACTTGATGATATCGGCCACGAATTTTTCTTCCGTGTGATACCGACGCATCTTCGCTAGGGCGTTCCGCGCCAGCATCTGGCCAAACTTCGGTTCTCGCTGAATTTGTCGGAGATGCTCAGCAAGTTCCTCCGGGTTGTTATACAGCAGGATCTCCTTTCCGTTCTCATACAGGGTACGTATGCGGGGGCGATTCGGGATCTCAAAAGCAACAACCGGCCGACCAGCGGCCATGCCCTGCGGCACCCGGCTGGGATATGCAAATATATAAGAAGGGAGGCATACGACCGCCGAGCCGCTCACGAGCGATTTTAACCAAAGCGGATAAGTTTCGCGGCGTGCGGTGCGAATGAAATCGATATAGCTGTGAAATATTGTTTCCGTGATCGGCTCGCCGTCGATCAGAGCCGTGTGCAGTTTGCCACTCAGTCGGTTCCATTGCTCGGGATACTGGGTATTAGCCTCGAGCGATTTACCGTAGGTAAGGAGCCCGGCCAGAGCAGGATGTTCAATCCAGTTCTTTCTTTCGCCATACAACGTGCCGTGAAATTCCGCGATCGCTTTGGTCGCTGCCTTCGGCTCCGGAGCCATCAGCCGTTTCGGAATAGGTCCACTGGCCCACCAAAAAGCTGGAATTTTTCCCTCGCGGTTAAAGCGGTCTTGGTCGGCCTCATCGCATGCGACCAAATGCGTAACGTGACGCAGATTCGCGGCAAGATTGTCGTTTCGCGCTTTGGCCGCCGCGGGATTCCACGCGATTCCCTCGGGGGTGTTTTCCATGCTCTCAAACAAGAAACCGACTCGAACGGGTGCGAGCGAATCGAGAAACTCGAGAAATACCTTCAGAAACCGCGAGTGGGTCACCTCGAACCAAACTTGGTCGAATGATTTGCCCTGCAGCTGGACGCGAACGATATCATACCATCGAGACCATTGGGTATCGCTGTTTCCATACATCAGCGGGATAGTGACGCAGTCAACTCCCAGCGCCAGCAGGCCTTCCTCGAGGCCGAAATTTGCCTCATAGGAAAACCTGGCGGCGTCAGGCCACGAAGGAAATTCCAACGTCAGCAGTAGGATTTTTTGTTTAGGCATGGGAATGTTCCTCGTTAGCTAGCGTCGCGTGGCTTCCGTTCGGTCCGTTTTGAAAGTGCCTTCGACCAGTCCGATAAGCAGCGTGAGATCTGCACACAGTCGCGATAGCTCATGGACATTTCTGCTGCCATCGATCGCGGTCAGGATCGGATGATTTCCAAGATCCGACCCGCCCAGCGACCACTCGCGTGCGTGGAGAAACATCTCCAGATATTCAAGCCACTTCAATACATGCAGAGGGTCCGGCAACGTATGGAGGAGCGTTTCATGAAACGCGGGCACTTCATACGCTAGGAACAATACAATTTCCATATCGTTCGCCTCGCCCGCGCAGGCGGCGGCGGGAACGAAGAGTCGGGAGTGCTGCGCAGCGATCTCCGCGAGAGAAAGTTCCTTGCTTCGGAAGCGACGCTGAAGAGCGGCTGCACCGTTCAAAGCGTTTTCGATCCATGCCCCCGCTGCGGCTTTTTGGATTTCAATAGTGACTTCAGGTGCTCCCGGAGTGCGCAGCAAAAGATACCGTCCGACATGTCCTTTTTTCGAGTCATGTCCGGAAATGAGCATCAATGCATCGCAGAAGACTTTGACCGCAGGATGGGACGATCCATCTCTTCGCGGTGGATCGTAGTCATGAAAAAGAACCGTACTGCGGGGACTAAGCCATTTTCTCCAGGAGTCGTAGTCATTACAGACCGCCGCCAAGGTGTGGCTTCCGTCGATTACAAGAAAATCCACCGGGGTTCCGGAAAGCCTCGCCCAATCCAGACTGCCCTGTTCTGAAAAGCATGCGTGGGAGAAAACCTGCGGATGAATTTCGCAGACCGCCCGCACGTCGTGACCGGGATACGGGTCAAAGGAGTGAATCGCGATCCGGTCCGGCCACTGTCGTGCGGTCGCCATCAGGTGCAGCCCTCCTCCCTGCGCCGTGCCAATCTCAACTATGGTTGAATCGGCAGGCAATGCCGAGACTATCTGTTGAGCAAAGGCGATTTCTTCCAGCCAAAGTTGGGGCCGCGGAGGAGCAAAGTTGGAGGTATTCATAGTGGGTTCTTCCAGATTGGATGCGTTAATCTCCGAGCAGTTTTCGCTTGAGGTGGATCATACCGAGTGCCTCCACATTGCGGCGTTGCTCGGCGCCGAATTTTCGCTCAACGAGAGCGAGGTAGCTGGGGTGGGAAAAATATTTATGCCAGGCCTCGTCGCGAAAGCGCAGCACCTCGGGCGCGCTCAAATGGCGGGTGGGCAATGGTTCGGATTCATAGGAGAGAAAAGCATAACCTTCGAGTGTCGAGGGGAGTTTCCAGCCGTTGGCTTTGGCGGTGTAGTAGAGCGGGCTTCCGGGCAGCGCCTGACAGGGATAGAAGTTGGCAAACTCCGTGCAGAGCTCCGTGGCGAGATCGAGCGTTTGCTGCATCGTTTCATACGTATCATCGGGAAAGCCGAAGATATAATTCGCGCCCACATTGATGCCGTGATCGTGGATGGATTGAACAATATTACGTATATTGACCTCCTCGAAGGATCCCTTGGACACCTCCCGGCGTATGCTCTGCCGGGCAGCCTCCACGCCGAGCCCGAGCCAGTTGACGCCGGCCCGCTTGAATAAATCGAGGTATTGCGGTCGCACCGTGTCCACGCGGGCGTAGGACCAGGTGCGGATTTTATAATCCCGATTCACAATCAAGTTGAGCAGCGGTTCGAAATGTCGCTTATCGAGAAAGAACATTTCGTCGGAGATGCGGATGGTCTCGACGCCCAGCGCGGCGAGCTTGTCGAATTCCTTGATCATGAAATCCGCCGACCAAAAACGCATCTTGGCGGAATGGGCTGAAGAGACGCTCAGCGCGGCATCGTCGCGGTTGACGATATTGACCATGCAGAAGTCGCATTTAAAACGACAACCGAGCGATGTATACAAGGCGGCGAAGGGCGAGCGATTTTCGTGCGAGTACTCCGCGTGCCAAAAATGAGAACGGTAAAGATCGAGCGGCTTTTTGTCGTACGGCAGCAAGTCCCAGGCATAACCCGGCAAATCGATGTCCATGTGCTCTTGCGGCACGACCTGCTCGGGCGGATTAAGGACGGGCGCGCCGTCTTGCTTGTGCCCAATGCCGCGAATGCGGCGCAAATCATCGCCGAGATTAGAGGCCAGCAGATTGTGCAGCGCGTAAACGCCTTCGTTATAGAGCACGATGTCGACCGCCGGATTGGCCAGGACTTCGAGCGGCAGCGCACTGGTGTGCGAACCGACAAAACAATTCACCAACTCGGGGTTCTGCGCCTTCAGCTTTGTCGCTAGCACAAGATTCGCCCCCATGTTGGTGGTGCCGGAGTTTGGGTTCTGCCCATAGACGACGAAGCACACGAGGCGCGGTTTGGCCTCGACGATACGGCTGATGGCGGCCGGTTCGGAAAGCCGTTCGGCGGTGCAGTCAAGAATCGCAGGCGTGTAGCCTTTGGCGCGAACGCTTTGGGCGAGAAGCAGGGCCCAGGTGGGTGGCTCAACCGCCGAGTAGGTCTTGGCCAGATCCTGATAAGCCTGGAGCGAGGAATCCGCTGTGACAAAAAGAATATCGAGGGGGTGGCTCATGTTGCGGCGCGGGTTGAGTTTTCGAGCACGCGGCTTGAGGCAGGGGTGACGTCGGCCTGGGCCAGCCCGTTGAGCAGCTGGCCAAGCTGGGTGATTTTAGCGGGATCGAGATCGGGATAGTTGCCAATGTACCAGCCAAAAAAATGCACGTGGTCCACGCATGGAAATTCTTTGTAGAGATCGTCGTAGCGGCGGCGCAGATACGGCTGGCGCAACTGGTTGCCACCGCCAGAGGTGCCGCGACGGTGCTCGACTTTATGCGCGCGTAAGAGCGCCTCAACGCGGTCGCGCAGGGCGACATCGGGGTTTCTGAGAATGAGGGTGAATGCGTAGTTGCTACAGCCCTCGGTCTTGAAATCCGTGTAATAGAGCGCCGGGTTCAGTTCGGAAAGGAACCGATGGAGATGGGCGTTTCGCTTTTCGATATTGGCGTCGAGGCGTTTGAGCTGATTACTCCCGAGCACGGCGTTGATCTCAGTGCTACGAACATTGTAGGCAGGGAAGGCAAAAATAAAATCGGGATTCAGATCCGGAAACGCCTGCCTGTATTCCTGCTTCACGCTTTCACTGCCCGCCTCGCGCACCATGCCGTGGGAACGCAGCATGCGCAGAGAATAATAGAGCCTTTCATCATCGGTGCAGATCATGCCGCCCTCGATCGTGCTCAGGTGATGGGCATAATAAAAAGAGAAGTTCGAAACCAGGCCAAAGGTGCCAAGGCGGCGGCCGTTGAAACGCGCGCCATGCGATTCGCAAACATCCTCGATGAGCGGGATGTTGCGCAGGCGCAATTCGTCGAGCAGCCGTTGGTCGAGTCCGTTGTAGCCGAGGATATGCGTGAGAAAAACGGCGCGTGTTTCTGGTGTGATTTTTTTAAGAACCTCTTCCGTATCCATTCCCAGAGTACGCGGGTCAATATCTACGAAAACGGGCTTGAATCCATTCTGGAGGACCGAAGCGATATCAGACACCCATGTAAGTGTCGGCACGATGATTTCGCCGGAGCCAAACGTCTCGCGAAGCACGGCCATCGTCAGGAGATTGGCCGAGGCGCCCGAGTTGACGAAGACGCTGTACTTGCAACCCAGCCAAGCGCTCCACTCCTCTTCGAAAGCGCGCACATGCGACGACTGCGTGAGGAGGGGATTGCCCTGACTGAGAAACCGAACCAAGCAATCGAGGTCATCACGGGTGATGTTGTTGCTCATCAAGGGCCAATCGAGCGAGGTGTTGGCGGTGCTCATCGTGTGGGGGATTGGGGGCGGTTGAGAAGGGCAAGGACTTTGGCGACGATGCGCTCCGGTGTGGGTGAAGGGTTGTCGGCTTCGGGAGAAAAACCGGCGGAACGTTCCTCCAAGCCGAGGGCGTGAACGGGCACGCCCGTCTCGTGCATGAGCTCGTAAGCGATGCTTCGGCCAGCGGCGGCGGTTTCGAAATCAGAATCGATGACGAGCCCGAGTTTGGTTTTGGCCAAGCTGGCGCGCATCGCTTCTCCCGCAACAAAGGGTTTGAGCCAAACGCAGTGAAGCATGTCGCAAATTATGCCACTTTCGGCTAAAATTTTTTGTGCTTCCAACGCATTAAGGCGAGAGGCACTAATACCGATCAAAGTAATACGTGAGCCAGACCTGAGATCGTCAGGCATTTCGTAATCAACGGTGAAGCTGCGCCGGTGCTCGCTCAGATAAACCGGATCGTCGTGCGAGCGCCACCAGTTCCAGGCGCTCAACCATTCGCCAGGGGTCATGGGCGCAATCACGGGCATGCCGGGCATGCGCATCACCATGCTATGGTGCGCGGCAGAGGCGACGGGGCCGATTGCCCCTTCCATCGCGATCGAGCGAACTAACAGAGGACAAGGCACGCCCCACATGTCTTTAGACTTTGCGGCGTAGTTCAGCAGCGGTGCGGCGTTGTACCACATGAAGCCCTGATACCGAATGATGTAAATGCAGGGGCGTCCCGACAGCGCAGCGCCAACCGTCATGCCAGCTCCGGCGACGTCAGCCATGGGCAACTCAATGATCCCCTCGGCCTCGGTGAGTTCCGGAACGGTGCCACCGATCCAGCCCACAGCGGTAACACACTGGCCAAAGAGCAGGCCGCGTTCATTGAGCAGCAGCGATCGGCTGGCCTCACGAATCGTTTGTGCGACGGTGAGTTTCATGGGAGGGAAAGGTGTTGTTTCCAAAGCGCGTCCACCTCGGTGGCCGTTTCCTGTTCGATGGATTCGCGCCGGGCTTTGAGTCCGAGGCGGTCCAAGGTGCCTCGCGTGAGTTCGTGGCGATCCCACTCCGGAGGACCATCGCAACCAGAACCGGCGTGCCAGAGCGCGCGACAGGTATGGATATTCAAATATGCCGGGAGCTGTCCTTTGAGTTCGCGTAAGTGGTGGGCGATGAGCCAGGGATCGTCGGTGATTTCGAGTCCACGCATGCCGAAGGATTCGGCGAGTGTGGCGAGCGACCAGCTTCGGCGCACGCTGACCGGCGTGAGGATGGAGCGGTCGTTGTCCTCACAAACGAAAAGGATCGGGAGTTTTTTTGTCGCGGCAAAACCCATGGCGGCGAGGGCGTAGTCTTCCTCGCCCGAGGCATCGCCCACAACCGTCAGACAGGTTTTTTTTGCGGCCAGCGCGTAGCCGACGCAGATCGGAACCTGATCGCCCATATGACCGCTGTGCCCCCAGAGACCGATCTTCGGATCGTGAATCGAAGCGGAGCCGCCACGGCCTTGCGCGCATCCGGTTTTACGCGAGAGCAGTTCATCAATCAATTTCCCGGGATCACCGCCAAAGGATAAATAGTACGAGTGTGCCCGATGCTGGGCAAAAATATTAATCGGCCCGAGTATCTCGGCCAGCACCGCAGGAATGTGCTCCTGACCAGCGGACAAATAGACCGGGATGCGGATGCGCCCTTTCTTCGCGGCATCGGCCACCTGCATCTCGAAGGCCCGATTGTAGCAAGTCTGGCTAAACACTCGCAAGGCCCATTCTGAATCGGAGGAGTTATAAAGTTCAGGAAACACCCCGAGCGTGGGGCTGCGCAAAGAAGTGGGCGCGGAGGAGGGAGCGATCATGAGCGGCTGATAATCAAAAGCTGGATGCCGGTGGGGGCGGTGAAAGATTTAGCGAGACGGCTCAGGGTGGGCGGAGTGACGACGTCGCCCGCGGCAAGGATGGGTTCTCCCCCTTTGCTGAAAAGTCCACCGTCGAGAAGCATGAGCACGCAAAGGGGATCGAGGCGGTCGAGCTGCCCCAGATCCGTCCAATTACAGAGGCGCAACTGACAGCCATGAAACAGGTGCACCATTTCCTCGTTGGGCTGGGGGACCTCGATCCTCAGCGCATCGGGCATGAGCGGCTCATCGGCCTCGCTGCCCTCGTAGGGTTTCGCCTCGCGGCCATAGGCATCTTCCAGCCGGACTAAATTCTCTTTGTCCCGCGGTGTTTCGATTTCCAATAACATGATGCCGTCCGGAGAAACCGCTTTGGTGGAGTGGAAAAGTCCAGGGCGAATCATGACGCGATCAAGCGGCTTTAAATGAACGCCGTCGTTGAGATAACTCAGGCGGGCTTCACCAGCGAGTAGAACTAAACCAGTTTTCTTTCTCGGGTGGCAGTGCAGCGAGGTCGACGCGTCGGGGCGAAGATGCAGCAGCCACAGCCCCACCTTGTCGTTTTGATACATCAGGTACTCGTAGCCCCAGGGCTTTCTCACCACGGCCGATTCGTGGTTGCTGGGTTTATCAGTCGTGTTGGGCATGACCGGGGAGCGGTAAAATTATTTGGCGAAACGGCCGACCACCGCGGCCATAAACACCGGGTTGTTTGCGTAGTGCGGGGCGGTGATGAAATTTCCATCCTCAACCAACGGCGCATCGATATAATCGGCACCGGCATTGCGCAGATCCTCGGCGATGCTCATGTAGCCGGTGACTTTTCGTCCGCGCAGGATTCGCGCGGAGACCAAAATCCAGGGGCCATGACAGATGGCGGCGATGACTTTGCCCGCGTCGTTCATAGCGCGAACGAACTCTAAAACTTTTGTGTCGAGACGCACACGATCTGGCGCTTCAAAGCCACCCGGCAGGACCACAAGATCGAAGTTGTTCACGTTGAGGTCGGCTGTTGCCATCGTGGCGCGAGCGGGCACGCCATATTTACCATGGACAACGGCCTTGTCCTTGGTGGCGACTTCCAGCGCCATACCCGCCTCAAGCAGACGATAAAAAGGATAAACATACTCCTCATCTTGAAAACCGGGTCCGGTAATAATGACTGCACGTGTGGGCATAGGAATTTAGCGATGTAAATGGGATTAGGCACAAACCAGATAAGGAGCCAAAATCTCCTGCGACACAGAAACTCCCAAGCCGGGGGAATCGGAGACCTGCAGAGAGCCCTCCTTGAAGTGCCATCCCTGATCGAGCAGCTCCAGGTAGATAGCATTCCCCGACGTATCCATTTCCAGCCAAGTAGTCGTAGGCGTGGCCGCCATCAAGTGAGCCGTCGCAGCAAGGAGGATACCTGAGGAGAAATTATGCGGCGAAACACAAACGCCGAATGCGGCAGCCACAGAACAGATTTGTTGGGCTTCAAAAAGTCCGCCTACCCTACCGATGTCAGGCATCGCTATATCGATCGCCCCAACTTCGAACAACTGTTTAAAACCATGAATCTGAAACTCGTTTTCTCCGGCCGCGATTGGGATTGGGCTGTGGCGGCGAAGATCACCCAGCGCACTAACAAGGTCCGGCTCTAGTGGCTCTTCCAACCACGCGAGATCGTAGGGCGCCCACTGTTTGATCGCGCGACGCGCCTCCATGAGATCGTAACCGGCATTCAAATCGATCATTAGCTTTATATCCGGACCAATCGCTTCGCGGATCGCTCGTACCCTCGGTGTGTCCTCGTCGGCCGAAACGTAGCCGAGATGAGCTTTAATAATATTATAGCCTAGTCGGGCGATGCGACGGGCATTTTCAGCCACGGCGTCCACATCCTGCTCCCAATACACATCGCTGGCGTAGGCTTGCAGAGTATCCCGGCTCTTTCCTCCCAACAACTCATAACAAGGGACGCCAAGGGCTTTCCCTTTAATATCCCAGCAAGCAATCTCAATCCCGCTGAGCGCGCAAAGGACGGAGCCCTTGCGTTCGAAATACACGGAATCGTGCAAAAACTTCTTTCGGAGCATCGTGATATTAAACGCGTCCATCCCCACGACGGCAGGAGCAATGTAAGATTCTATAATCGATTTAACGAGAGAGGCGTTTCCAATCCCTTCGCCCCAGCCAATAATGCCCGAGTCGGTGTGAACCTTGACAAGTGCATGTTGGCGAACCGTAAAACCACCGCGCGAAATACGCATGGTGGTTTTAAGATTTTTCCGCGTAAGCAGAACTTCGACTTTGGTGATGATCGGCCCCTTGCCGTTTGGAGTGGTCATGTCGTAATGCGTTTATTTTTCAGAGGGCAGCGCTCGCCCGAGCCTGCTCATTGGGCGGCTTGAAAGAGGTAACTCCTTCATTCAGCTCACGAAACGGTTGAACGACTTGGCACGCACGCCGAGCGTCTACGTCATCATGATTTTTTTCTGGCTCAAAAAAGATGATTTGCGAGCCACTGTTTTCAAAATTGAACGGCACATGAATGAGGCCGCCCAACGCTAAAGTAATGTCCGCCTGTTTTTCCGGCGGAACAAACAAGAGCATAAATCCCCCGCCGCCCGCACCGAGTAATTTGCCTCCGAGCGCACCGGCTGCTTGAGCTCGAGCATATAATTCCTCTACTTCAGAATTTGCCACCGAGGCACTGAGACTGCGCTTTACCAGCCAAGTCTCATTGAGCAAGGCGCCAAAATCAGCCATCGGGTGACGATTAGTCAGCACCGAGATGCTTTCATCAACAAGGTCCTTCAAAATACGGAGCTGTCGCTTTCGGGCATCGAGGTTAGTTGTATAACTGGCCGCTACATCAGAAGCTGTTCTCTTGATTCCTGTGTAAAACAGCATTAGGTGGCTGTTGAGTTCTGAAAAGCGTTCTGGGGCGAGCGTAACTGGTCGTACAGATATTTCGCCGCTTTCGTGAAAGACGATATGGTTGAAGCCGCCGTAGGCGGCTGCGAATTGATCCTGTGAACCGACATTTTCACGCAAGACGTCTTGTTCGAGGTGAACGCCATCGAGCGCGAGTTGCTTCTTTCCAGGCATTCCTCCGTTGAGCGCATATAGCGCATTCAGTAGTCCTACTGTAAAGGCTGAGCTGGAGCCCATCCCGCTGCGAGCCGGCAGGTCGCCGTCATGATGAATCTCAACGCCACGATCCTGCTTGAAAAAGCGTAAACACTCACGGACCGAAGGATGGATAATGTCGTCGATCCGTATAACATCTTCGATCCGAGAATATACAACGCGATAGCGCGTTTCGAAAAACGGGGGCAGATAGCGGCAGGAAATATAACAGTACTTGTCAATCGTTGACGAGAGCACCGCGCCACCATGCTGCCGGTACCAGCCGGGATAGTCGGTCCCGCCACCAAAAAACGAAATGCGATAAGGTGTACGCGTGATAATCATGAGGCGTTGAAGGCTGGAATTGGGAGCAGAGCCGCGGCAGGCTTTGCCTGAAAAAAAGCCTCTGCGCTGGCGTACGATTCAGGCGTACCGATGTCGATAAAGGGGCCTTCAGTGGTAAAGCCCCGAAGGCCTCGGTTGATCCAAGGTGGAAAATAATCACGCTCAAGTGATGATATTTTTCCGGCAGGTATCTCGTGCAAAAGACTGCGGTTAATAAGATAAATGCCAGCATTGATCCATCCGGGGACCGCCGAGGCAGTTTTTTCCTGAAATGCTAAGACTCGGCCAGCTCCATCCTGTTTGACCGAACCAAACCGGCCCGAGTCATCGACATTGACCAGAACCATACTGGCGAGAGCATGCGAATGATCGTGACCGAGGCAGAACTGAACCAAATCCACATGACAGTAGGAGTCTCCATTCATGATCAACGTCGACGGCGACTCGATCAGCGGCAAAGCATGACGCAAAGCCCCGCCCGTCCCTAGTACTGAAGGCTCAAGAGAATACTCCAGATCAAGCTCTTTATACTCAGCGCCAAACTCGGCCTCGATCTGTTCGGCTAGAAAACCTGTGCACAGGATCACTCGCTTGAAACCTTGCGTAGCAAGTCGATCAAGGACCCAAGCTAGAAACGGCTTTCCGGCGACCGGCGCCAGAACCTTGGGTCGGTCCGCGATCACGCCGCGCAAACGCGTTCCCAGACCACCACAGAGAAGGGTGACATCGGGGAGCAAGATAGATTGAGCAGGTTCAGCGTTCACACGTTTTTGTAAGGTGACCGCCCCATCAATTTGTAGCCCTTGATGAGCTCGGGAATTCCAACATCGAGAGACCGCTTGGCCTCAAAACCTGCTTCACACAGGCGTTGGTTAGAAACGATGTAGTTTCGCTTGTCCGGATCGGTGCCCACTTCGGAGAAGTGAACGTAGAAATTGGGGACGTACTCCTTGACCTTCATGGCCAGCTCGGCCTTGGAGAGATTCGCGCTGTCGAGGCCCACATTGTAGGGGCGGCCGACCATCTTGGCGGCATTGGCCATGCAGTGGAGCATGCAGTCCGCCACATCGCGGACATGGACAAAGTTACGCTTAAAGTCCTTCTCAAAAATCACGAGGTAGCCATCGGTCACCGCGGCGTAAACAAAGTGATTCACCAGCAGATCGAGACGCATGCGGGGCGACATGCCAAACACCGTGGCGAGACGAAGCGTGATTGTGTTGGGCGAGTTGAGTAGTTCGTTTTCAGCCTGGCACTTCGTTTGACCGTAAAGCGAAATAGGATCGAGCGCCGTGTCTTCGGTGCAGAAGCTCGAACCCGATTTAATTCCGTAGCCGCTGTTGGTGTTGGGATAAATGACCAGCTGGCTGGGCGAGCGCAGGCGGTTGATCAACTGGATCGCTTCAAGATTCACCGATTGGGTCAGCCACGGATCGCGCTGGCAGGCGGGCATGCCCACGACGGCAGCAAGGGGAATGATCACATCCGCTTTCTTCACCAGAACCGCCATGACGGATTCGTTGCGCACGTCTTCCCGCACGAACTCAAATTCGGGGCGAGCGCACAGGTGGTTCAGCGGCGCCGAACCGAAGGAAAGGTTATCAATGCCGATGACGCGGTGGCCGGCGTCGAGAAGATGCTCAACGATAATCGAGCCCAAGTATCCGGCGGCTCCAGTGACAAGAACTCTAGTTGAGGAAAAGGACATTGTAGAAGATGTTCAGGGTCTTTTCGTCCCATCGGCACCTACCCGCCAATCTTTAGGGTGAATCCTTCAGGCCTTCGCCAAACAACAAGCCGTACCCAGTTTTGCCAACAAGTTGCTACGACGCGAGATTGCATTGCCGGGCGCAACCTATTTGCTGGTGCATATGGGCCAACTTTCTTCCGGAGCTCCCCAGCGCCGTATCCGAGTGTTTCATTTTTGCTCGTGGGCGGGCCGCCTTGAACCAGCCGAGGCGTTTATGCAAAAGCTGCCAGCCATCGACCTCACCACGCGAGTGACCGCTCCCAACGACCCCGGACTCATGCGGATGGCACGGATGGACTGCGACTGGCACGGCGAAAACACGCGCGTGCTGGCGAACATGACCCACCCGAGCATCGAATTCCTTCCCGCCATGGTCACCGGCACGCCCGGTATGCTCGATCTGGCCGAGGCCGAGCGGCCGGCTAACGAGGAATGGTGGCTCATTTTCGAAGGCCAAAATCCGCAAAAACTCGTCAGTGTGCTTGGCAAACTGCTCCCCTTTCTCGCCCGCAAAGGCATGCGCGTGCTCTACTACGCCTTCGACGAAGCCAGCCGCTCAATGCCCTGTTTTCGCGAGCTCGCGCCCTACCTCAACGTGCTCATCCACGACGAATCACCGCTCGACAGCCGCTCCCTGACCGCTCTCCCGCCCTCAGGCCTGCGTATTCACCGCAGCTGGGTGGCCAACCTCCTGCCCTTTGCCGCGCCCTACAACGAAGCCCCAGAGCCAAAAATCCTTTTTCTTGGCTCCAAGCTGGGGCTCACTGAGCATAGGAAAAAGCAAATAGCCTATCTACATAAACGATTCGGCGAATGCTTCGTCGCGATTCACGATCATTCGGTGGGCGTCGCTGAACGAACCACACTGAATCGCTACAAAGTGAGCGTCTGCCCCGAGGGCCGCAAATTCGGCACGTCCGCGATGAGCGCCACACACACCGACCGGCCGTTCTGGTCGGGCTGTTTAGGGATGGTACCCGTTTCGGAAGATTCAAAGCAGGGAGGCCGCCTTGAACACCTCGCCGCCGATGGCTTGCTCTTGCGCTACCCCCATGGCGATCTCGCATCGCTCGGGGCGGCCTGTGAACAAGCCCTCGAAATGCCCAACGACAAACGGAAGCGTATCTACGAATATTATAATCGACACGAAACCGTCGGCGCCGTCGTCGCCGATGCGATCGCTACTCAGCCCTGATTCGGAAACCCGAACTCGATCCATTCCACTAAAGATAACGAAGGGAACGAAGATATTCTGTTGAAATAAAACAGTTTAACAAAGATCCTCGGAGCGGACCCCGCGGCATTGCAGAAAACAAGCCATGCTGGGCACACGAGCACATGCGTCACTGCGTGTCAGCTCCCCCTAGCTGTGTGCATCGGTGTTAATCGGTGGCTCAAAGTGTAAGGAAGGTGGTCGCTTCGCTCGATAAGCCCTACCTAAAACGGCCACGGCTTTACTACAAAGTCTCTAAATCCACATAAACAGCTCTTCGTTCCCTTTTGTGAAAACTGTTTTCTCCGCCTTAGTGGACCTCTACGCCCGCCACTTCTTTCATCCTCTGTGTAACCACAGATTGAATGCCTTGGCTTTTTCCTATCATTTTCTCTCTCCGTCCTGAGCGCTCTTTGCAATAAATTAACGCCCCTGCAACGAGACCCACCACGCCGAATCCAACGGCTGGCCGGACGCGCTCCGGGCTACCGCGGCGCGCATAAGTTGCACCGCTGCTTTTTCGTCACCTTGTTCTTTGAGCAAGGTGGCGAGGCCCAACACAGCCTCCACCTTCACCGTCATCAGGTTGCAAGGCGGCATGAACACCCCGTCCTGCACCGCCAGCACGCCACACAAAGCTTCCCGGGCACCGGATATATTTCCCAAGGCCTTCATGCTATTTCCAAGAACCAGCGACTGCTCAGGATGGGCGCGCCTGACTCCGCCATCAGCCTGCACCCACGCGCACACCTCCAAAAACCGTCCCATCGCATAGAGGCAATTAGCGATACGCACCTGCGCCCCTTGAATAAGCTGATCCCCGGGAGTGGCGCTCCGGATACATTCTTGGTACGCGGCCATCGCGCCGGAAAAATCACCCAGATCAAGGCGCGCCCCGCCCAGAAGGAAATGCGTCAATGCAAAGGCCCCGCCTCCCGCCACCTGTTTTTGCAAGATGGCAAGGTTGCGCTGCTGCTTGGCCTGGTTGCGCGCGGCCTCCGCATAGCCATCGTGCAGGATCTCGATGCGCGTATCCTTAATCGGGATACCCAAACGAAGCAGACTCGTGGCAATCTGCTCATGCACCGGCCATTCGTAGCGAATGTCCGGATGATTGGGAAATAGCCGCACGATGTGCGCCAACATACCGGTGCGGCCACCGTCAGAACTGTTGTTCACCAGCAGATTGAAAGCGGTGCGAGGGACACCGTCTTTCGGCGTGTGCGCGCGAAGCAGACTCATGAGCGCCGCATGATCGCGCTCCAGCAACTGCTCATCCGCATCGAGCACCAGAATCCACGGGGCGCGAGCCTGTTCGAGCGCATGATTTCTGGCCCGAGCGAAATCATTCACCCAGGGAAACTCAAACGACCTCGCTCCCGCGCGCCGAGCAATCTCCTGCGAACCGTCGTCCGAACCAGTATCCACCACCACAAGCTCGTCCACCACCCCGCGCACCGAACGCAGACAGCGCTCAAGATGTCGCCGTTCATTTCGCACGATCATGCAGAGGGACAGAAGCATGGTAAAATCAGTCACGCGCCATCGCACTCCACGACTCAGCGAGGCGGCCATCACAATTGCGCACGCCAAAACCCGTTCCGAACGATGCCGAAACGCAAAATACTGACGCAGGCAGGGTGCTTCTGCTTAATCTCATCATTTATACGAATGCCCGCGGGCAATGGTCTGCGTTTAATAACGGTGTGCTTTGACCAATCTTTAGGGTGTTCACATGAGAGGAACTCAAAACTCCATGAGGTCAGCAAGATAACAGCCGCCCACCCCCATTCGTCCATCTCGTCGGAGCCACAGGAAAACGAGTCTGAACACACCACTCCTTCGCGCCCTATGAGCGCTGACTGCCTACCGCACCCGACTTTAGCCCATTCCCGTCTACCCGCGCCAAACGCATGAGTAGTCATTAGGACTGCATCGCCACAGCCTTTATTGCTTTACTTCAAGACTGCGCCTAGGGCGTGTTGAACAGCCTCCACCACAGAGCCCCAACTCCCCGCAGCAGGCTGCCGAAAAATACGCATCGAAGGATACCAAGGACTGTCCGACCGATCCAGTAACCAGCGCCAGTCCGGAGAAAACGGAAGAAGCAGCCAAACGGGCTTACCCAAAGCGCCTGCCAAGTGAGCAAGCGAGGTATCAACGCTGATCACCAAATCAAGGTCCATAATCGCCGCAGCTGTTTCCGTAAAATCCGCAAACTCCACGCCGAGGTGCTTGGCAAAGGGCCTTTGCAACAAATATTCACGGTCGCCTAGCGAGAGCTCCTTCTGCAAGATGAACACGCTGCCGGGCCGAGAAGCAAACAGCGGGGCCATCATTGAAAGAGATATCGAGCGATTGTGATCGTTTCTGTGATATGGATTCCCCGACGGCACCAGACCTATACGCGCCTCCCCAGCGACCGCAAGACGGCCACGCCAAATGGCGACTTTTGATGGATCGGCAAAAAGATAGGGACTTGCTGCGGGAACGGTGGCCAACGTCGTATGCAAAAGCCGCGGCAGGCTGAGCAGCGAACAGGTAAGATCGTAGGAATCAGGCGCAGTCTTTTCGGCAAACACCGCAGCAACACCGGGAACGGTTCGGCACAAGTCCACCAAACTAGACTGCACCTCCAGCCACACACGTGCGTTTCTTTTGGCAAGCAGGGATACATATCGCACGAACTGGATCGTATCACCAAGCCCTTGCTCGCAGTGCACGAGAAGCGTTTTCCCTTCGACTGAGACCTCGCCGTTCCACTCAGGCTTTTTGAATACACGCTTGCAGCCACGCAGCTCACTATCCCAGCGACTTTCGTAGAGTTGAAAACCTTCCTGGAATTGCCCACAAATAAGATAGGCTAAAGCTTTTCCAAAACGCGCAGTGCCATCGCTTGGATTCAACCGCAACACCTGATCATAGGCCGCATGCGCCTCCTCGAAACGGCGCAGCGCGACGTACGTGTTTCCGAGATTGCAGAGCCAATCCATCTCACCCGGACGCAACGCGAGTGCCTTTTGAAAGGCGATGACCGCTTCTGCCGGATGATTTAACGCCTTCAGCGCGACGCCCTGTCCGTTAAAAACCTCGGCAATGGGAGGTGGGAGCACAGCCGCCTGTGAAAATCGCCGAAGCGCCTCTGCATGATTGCGGCGGGCCAGATGCGCCATGCCGAGGTTGCAGAGCACTTGGGGCATCGACGGCTTCAAGGCCAGCGCCTGCTCATAGGCGTGGATAGCGCCGCTCCAGTCCTTTCGTGCGTCATGCACCGACGCAAGCCGGGCCCACGCCTCCCACCAGGCGGGACGAAACCTTGCGGCATCGGCAAATGCACGGGCCGCGTCATCGAGTCTCCCGTCGGAAAGAAGGGTCATCGCCAGTTGGAAAGCTTTGTCAGCTGAAGAAGGTGCCGGGGTCATGATTATAACGTTTGAGTAGTTCGGTCAGCGCACCACCTGTGCCACATGCCGCGGTAAGCGGTTTCAAGATGAGCCGTGAAACGGGCCGCCTCACAGAGCGGACCGAACTGCATGCGTTCACGCTGAGCTGCGCGGGCCTCGGTAAGGCGCGGTAAAATAAAGACGAGACCCGCGCATATTTCGATATATTCATCCTCTGTGCAGGCGATCCATTCCGGCCGCCCCAAATGCGTCAACAGGCTGGCCGTCACGCGGGAAGCATGCGTTTGACCAGCCAGTGTCACTACCGGCACGCCCATCCAAAGTGCCTCGCAGGTCGTCGTCGTGCCGTTGTAGGGAAACGGATCGAGCGCGACGTCGACACTATGATAGAGCTCCAGATGTGCGACGACTGAAAGGTCATCGTAGCGAAGCTCCAGCCGGTCTGCCGCCACACCCAGACGCGCAAAAACCGCCCGCACCCGGGCAGCGGTCTCTGGATCAGCCAGACCGCGCGCCTTAAGCAATAGGCGAGACGCAGGAACACGAACCAGTAGCTTCGCCCACAGGTCGAGCACCGCGCTGTTAATTTTCGACAAATGGTTAAAGCTGCCGAAAGTGATGTAGCCGTTTTTCAACGCCGGTGGCGCGGCCACGGAGGGTGACTCGCGTGGAGGCTGATAACAGGAAAATGGCCCGGGCAGCCGGAAGAGTTTTTCACTATACCAGGCATCAGTTTGACCGGACGGGTCACTGACCGCGTCCGTCAGCCGGTAATCGATCGCGGCAAGTCCGGTGGTATTGGGATAACCGAGCCAAGTCACCTGCACGGGTGCCGGTTTGCGGGCAAAAACCAACAGCCGATTCCGCGCGGTGTGTCCGGCGAGATCCACGAGAATGTCGATTTTGTCGTCACGGATCAGCGCGGCAGCCTGCTCATCGTCCAGCCGAGCAATATCGCGCCATGGTTCGGCAAGCGAACGTAGCCGGGCGGTCACTGCATCGGGAACCAACGCGTTGGAATAACAAACCACCTCAAAGCGGTAACGGTCGTGCGCGGCAAGCACCGGTTCGATGAAATAGGAAACCGCATGATGGACGAAATCGGGCGAGACATAACCGACGCGAAGACGGCGCTCCGGATCGTGTTCATCGCCCTGCGTCCGTGAGCCCGAGGGCCAAGGCGAGGCATAGATCTGCGCCCAGCGTTTGTGCTCGGCATAAACCTCCGCCGGTGGCAGGCCGGGCGCAAAATTGAGCGCGTACAGGAGGTTGCTGTGCGTCGTCGCCTGCGGCGCGGCAGCAAGCGCGGCGCGAAACTCCGCCAGCGCTTCGACGGCAAGCCCTTGAGCGCGAAAAATACGGCCAAGATTGTCGTGGGCGGCTGGATACGCCGACTTCAGACGCAGGGCTTCGAGCAGCTGTTCTTTCGCCTCGCCGAGCAAGCCGACCTCAAGGAGCGCGCAGCCGAGAATATTGCGCGCCTCGGGGCGGTTCGGCTCAAGGGAAACTGCGCGGCAAAAACAGGCGACGGCCTCATCGCGTGCCGAGAGCTCAAGCAAGGTCACTCCAAGATTAAGCCAGATCACAGTCTGCCCGGGAGCCAGCGCGGCAGCTCGGCGCAAGCTGGCCGCGGCTTCGGCGAAACGATGGAGGCTTTTCAGGGCGTTGCTGAGTTGATGATGGGCCTCGGCAAAATCTGGATCGAGGGAGAGCGCCTGGCCAAATTCCCGCACTGCAGCCTCATGCTGACCCAGGGCGCGCAGGGAGACACCGCGATTGAGCAGACACTGGGGGTTTTTTGGAGCGGCCACGGTCGCCCTTCCAAACAGATCGGCCGCCCGATCATGCCGCCCCTCCTGCTGTTCAACCAGCCCGAGCAGATTAAGCGCGTCGGGATGGTTCGGCTGCCGCCGAAGAATTTCGCGGTAGAGCTCCGCGGCGGACGCAAGCTGGCCGGCACGATGCAGCCGAAGAGCGTTTTCCAATTGAACGGGGACGGAGGACACGGTTGCGCGAAAGGTAGAATTGAGCGGCTCTGCCATTCCATGCGCGAAACACCGCAGCGCAATCCTGCAAACGCAGAACCCCCGCGTGAATCAACACGCGGGGGACTTGGGAAGACCTTATCAGACTGGTTTTTCTTATAAGGATTACTGTAGGAGTCTCAGTGCTGTCTGGGCTGAACCGTTCGCCTGCGACAGCATCGCGGTGCCGGCCTGAACGAGGGTATTCCATCTCGCCAACTGGGTTGACTCCGAAGCGACATCCACATCGATGATGCGGCTGTTGGCGGCTTCGAGGTTGGCCTTGTTGGTGGTTATCAACTCGCTGGCAAACCCGAGTCGGCTCTGCTCGGCGCCGTTGTTAGCGCGCATGGTCGCCACATTCTCAATCGCGGTTGTGATCGAGCTGAGGGCCAAGCCTGTGATATTGGCGACAGAGGTGCTAGTGATGGCACCCACACCCGCGGTGGTATCGCCCAAATCGCGAGCAGCCAAGGAGACTGTTTCACCGGCGGAACCATTTTCTGTCACGGCAACTGACCCGACAGCAGCCGAACTGAACAATGTGACGCCGTTGAACTTCTCATTCGTGATCGCGGTCAACTGAGCCTTCAGAGCGGTGAACTCCGAGTTGTAGTTAGCCACATCCGTAGTGTTCTTAGTGATGTCAGAGGCAAGGGTCTTCAACTCGCTGATGCGGTCGAGAACCTTGGCTGCGACTTTCAGAGCACCATCCTGCGTTTGCAGAAGGGAGGTGGCGTTGCCGAGATTCGCTGAAACCGCGCCTTGGCGTCGAGCCGCCGCGGACAGTTTCATCGACACGGCAAGACCGCCGGCATCATCGGCCGGACTGACGATTTTCGAACCGCTCGAGAGCCGGTTTAGGCTCTTTTGCAGCATGGCATTTGACGAGGCCAAGTTATTTGACGCTAACGTGGCCGAATAGTTGGTATTAATAACGACTGACATGGTGGTATCTTTCCTTGATGAGTGCGACGTCCGTCGTCGCCACGGGTCCTGAGATACAGCTTGGACCTCGCTGTTCGGGGCGTATGCCCCAAAAGTGTCACCCTGCGATGGGTAAAAACTGGCTGCTAATGGTAATTAAGGAACTAACCTGCTTATCGGACGGCCTGCTGCATTTTTTGGCGAAATGCAGCGTACCGGGTGATCTTACTCGCGCCTCTAGGGTGTTGCCCTCGGTTCCTCTTTTTTACCGACCGGGCGGTATTCGTGATACGAATATTACACCAGCCGGCAGGAAGAGGGAGGCGGCGGAAAGCGCCGATTACTGGAGGAGCTTGAGCGCGATCTGTGCGCTCTGGTTGGCCTGCGAAAGCATCGAAGTGCCAGCCTGAACAAGGGTGTTCCATCTCGCCAACTGGGTCGACTCCGAAGCGACATCCACATCGATGATGCGACTGTTAGCAGCTTCGAGATTGGCCTTATTGGTCGTGAGCAACTCGTTGGCGAAGCCAAGACGGCTTTGCTCAGAACCATTGGTAGCGCGCATGGTCGCCACATTCTCGATCGCGGTCGTGATCGCGCTGAGGCCTAGGCTCGTGATTTGAGTCATAGAACTAGCGGTGACGGTACCGACACCGACGCTGGTGTCGCCCAAATTGCGAGCCGCCAAAGAGACTGTTTCACCGGCGGAACCATTTTCGGTCACGGCAACGGCCCCAACAGCAGACGAACTGAACAAAGTAACGCCGTTGAACTTCTCATTCGTGATCGCGGAGAGCTGGGCCTGCAGGGCGACAAACTCCGAGTTGTAGTTTGCCACGTCTGTGGTGTTTTTGGTGACATCCGCAGACAGCATCTTCAGCTCGCTGATACGATCTAAGACTTTACCTGCGATCTTCAGCGCGCCGTCCTGCGTCTGCAGGAGGGAGGTGGCGTTGCCGATGTTCTGTGAAACTGCGCCTTGGCGTCGAGCCGCAGCAGACAATTTCATGGATACAGCGAGGCCACCGGCATCATCCGCGGGGCTTACAATTTTCGATCCACTGGAGAGCCGATTCAGGCTCTTTTGCAGGGCTGCGTTTGACGAAGCCAGATTGTTTGAAGCAAGCGTGGCCGAATAATTGGTATTGATAACGACTGACATGGGAGGGTCTTCCTTGATTTAACTACCACTTCCGTGTGGCGACGGGACCGAGGTGAGAGCCGGTCCGCTCTGGCTGCGAGGTTCTTCGCAGTTGCACAAATAACGGTGCAATAGGGGAAACTCTTTAGTCGAAAACTAAAAAAACACCTATTTTCTCGGAACCACCTTCCTTTAAACAACAAGCGTAATTTTATACAGCCACAGATACTTGCCCGCATGTCATTTTCTACAAAAACTCCCCGAAATAGTGAGCCGTACCACCCCGAACCGCCAAATATAACACCCAAAGTCACCACCAGATTCAGGCCCCATCGCCACCGCATTTACCTCTCAAGTCACCCACGACGTGTGACGATACTTCTGACCATGCCCGTGTAGCTTCAACTCAAAGCCCATCCAGCCATGACAGCCATTAATACCACCTCCCTCGCCTCCTCGCTCACCGGCAACTCCTTCGACTGGCAATCCTTTGTCGACCAGATCATCCAAATCGACAGCGCCCCGATCGCCCGGCTTCAAGACGAACAAGCCAAAAACGCAGACAAGATCACCGCCCTCGATTTTCTAAAGACCAACCTAGCCTCCCTTCAAACCGCCAGCAAAGCCCTTAATACCACCGGCCTCTTCACTGGTCGCACGGCCACCTCGGCCACCTCGGGCTCGACCTGGGCGCTGACCGCTGAAAGCGGTGCCACCACCGGCTCCTACGCCTTTGCTGTCACCCAACTCGCCACCGTCAGCAAACGCACCGGTGCCAGCGACATTGGTGCGGCTGTCGCCTCCATCGACATCACCAAAGACACCGTCGGTTCCGGCACCACCCTCGCCACCCTGCCCACGGCCAACGCCGTCACCGCTGGCACCTTCACCATCAACGGCGCTCAAGTCACCGTCGCCCTCACCGACTCGCTCGAAGACGTCTTCGGTAAAATCTACACGGCCACCAGCGGGGCCGTCTCCGCCTCCTACAGCCAAGGCTCCGACAAAGTATCATTCTCCTCGACATCCGAGATCGTCCTCGGCTCGGCCAACGACAGCTCCAACCTCCTCTCCTCGCTGCAACTTTTCAACAACGGCACTAACTCCCTCACCAGCAACAACGCCCTCGGCGCCGTCAACACCACCAACACCCTCGCCAACGCCCGCCTCACTAAAGCCATCACCGCCGTCGATGGTTCCGGCAACGGCACCTTCGCCCTCAACGGCGTATCCATCGCCTACAACGTCAACACCGACGCCCTCGCCGACGTCATCAAACGCATCAACAACTCCACAGCAGGAATCACCGCCTCCTACGACACCACGACAGACCGGATGCTCCTAGTCAACAACACCACCGGCGACATGGGCTTCGGCCTCAGCGAAACCGCCGGCGGACTCCTCGACGCCCTCGGCGTGAGCATGAGCACAGTCGGTGCAGCCACCCTCCGTGGCAAAAACGCCCAGTTTTCCATCAACGGCGGCTCCACCATTTCCAGCGCCAGCAACACCCTTTCTAGCTCCGTCACAGGCATCACCGGCCTCACCGTTCAGGCGACCACCGAAGGCACCCAAAACGTCACCGTCGCCAGCAACACCAGCGCGATGAAGTCCGCCATCCAAACCTTTCTCGATAAATTCAATTCAGTACAAAGCTACATCGACACTCAAACATCGATCACCGTAAAGAACGGCGCGATCAAGACATCCACCCTCAGTGACACCCGCGAACTGGACAAATGGTCCTCCTCCTTGCGCGCAAAAGCCTTTGCCGCCGTCAGCGGTCTCTCCGGAACCATCAGCCGCCTCGCCGACCTCGGCATCGATTTCAGCGGCACCAGCGCCCAACTCAACATCCGCGACAGCTCAAAACTCGACAACGCCCTCGCCTCCAAAGCCACTGACGTCGCCGCCTTTTTCACCACCGCCACCACCGGCTTTGCAGCGACGATGGATACCTACCTCAACTCCCTTCTCGATACAAACGGCAGCGGCTCCAACGGAGCCCTCATGTCCATCTCAAACACCCTCACTTCCCAGAACGCTGGCATCGACACCCAAATCGCCCAGATCCAACGCCAGCTCACCGCGCAGAAAGAACGACTCTCCTTCAGCTTCCAAGCCATGCAAGCCGCACAATCCAACGCCAAAAGCATGATGGACCTCTTAAAAAACTCTTTCTCAAACGGTTCGAACAACAACTAGCACCAGGAACGCCTTCCGGCCGAGCATTCAGGCGAGTGAGCCGACGAAGCGCCCCCCCAGCTTCTCGCACCCAGCAGATCCCTTACCGCATCATACCTATCAACGACCACCCCAGCATGAGCCCATCACGCTCCACCGCCCTCACATTCTTGTGCCTCTTGTTCGCTGGCTGCTCGTCACTCACCAAACAAGACGGCGCCGTCACCGGCCCGTTCTACACGCCCAGCAACGTGCGGGCCATCGCCAGCATTCCGCCAGAAGTTCGCCGCGTGATGATCCTCCCCGTCGCCGGCGGCCCCGCGCTCACCGAGGAAACACTCAACAAACTCGACGCCATCTGCCTGGCCGAGCTCACCCGTACCGCCCGCTTCGAAGTCGTCCCGCTTACCCGCAACGCCCTCGCCGAAATCACCGGCCTGCGCCAGATCAGCTCCGTCGATAAAATCCCCAACGTCCTCATCGATAAATTTTTTAACCTCCACAACACCTACGGGGCCGATGCCATCCTCTTCGTCGACGTCACCACCTACTCGCCCTACCCGCCCCTCCTCCTCGGCCTGCGCACCAAACTCGCCCGCGCCAACGACGGCGAAATCATTTGGGCCACCGACAACGTCTTCTCCACCGCCGACCCCACCGTCGCCAACTCCGCCCGCCACCACGCCGCCACGCTTGGCACCGACCGGGGCCCCACCAATCTCAACCACACCATCTTACAGAACCCACAACGTTTCGCTGGCTACGTCGCCGCCGCCACCTTTCTCACCCTCCCGCCCCGCTAAATCCGGACAAACCCTTCATTGAAATAGGGTATTTACAACGCAACAAGCCACCCTCTAACGACTAACGCACACCACTAATTTTATTCTCAAGTGCCACCCTCTTCAACCGATAATTCTCTTAGCATAAACCAACGGCGTTCCCTGTATCGCTTCCCTGTTAGGGCAGACCGTACATCCCTCAACATACCATGATACAATTCCCGTCCCATCTCTCCGGCCTCAACCGGACAGACGCCTTCTCAAATCCGCCCGCCCCAAAAGCGCCTGCACAAAACAACCAAGCTGCTACGGGAGACCGTCTCTCTAGCCCAAGCACCGAAAGCTTGCGCCAAGCCTTGGCCCGAACGTCTGAAATCCGCCCCGAGGTCGTTGCGCGAGGCAAGGCCCTTGCCGTAGACGTAAACTACCCCCCTCGACAGCTCATCGAATCACTTTCGAAGCTCATGCTGGAATCCAAGGACCTGTCCACATAACCTGAGCACGTCAAACACATGTCACCCTACATGGCCCACGGTTATGCCAAAACCTACCAATCACAAGCGGTGCTCACCGCCAGTCCCGGCCAACTGGTGCTGATGCTCTACGACGGTGCCCTCCGCTTCCTCGGCCACGCCATAGACGGGCTGAAGGCACCGGAAGAGGCACCCCGTCGTATTGAAATTATTAATACCAATCTCATCAAGGCGCAAAACATCCTCGCCGAACTTCAAGCCACACTCAACCATGAGGCCGGAGGCGACTATGCCGCAAATCTTGACCGTCTCTACGACTACTATATCCGCCGCCTCGCTGAGGCTAACATGAAGAAAAAAGTCGAACCAGCGATCGAAGTCGAAGGCCTCGTCCGCCAGCTCCGCGACGGCTGGTCAGAGATGCTCCGCACCCACGAAGCCGAACGCCAGCAACACGCCCGCGGCGTAGCCTAAAACCTCCCCCCGCCATGGAGACACCGCAACAAACCATCGGACGTCTCCTCACCGCGCTCGAAACCCTCACGCGCGAAGAAGAACATCTCTTCGAATGCGGCCTCTACGTTGAGTCAACTGCCGTGCAACAGCGCGCCATGCCGCTCGTCCGAAAAATCGCCGAACTGCTCATCGTCCCCAACGTCGCGCAAATGCTGGAAGCTGGCCTGCAAACCCGCATTCACCGTCTTCTGCAAAGCCGCCGGACCCACTACGATCGCCTCTCCGCCCAACTCGAAGCCACCCGCTTAGATCTGGAAAAAATTTCCGCCGCGCAAATTCGCGCCCGCCGCTTGCGCCCAGCCTTTCACGAGCCCGCCATCGCCACCTTCGCAGGCGAAGCCTAAAACCCACTGCGGCGAATACCGTCTCCGTTCAGCTTTCTTCGGGAGCAGGCTCTTCCGCGTCGCCCAAAAATTGATCCAGCACCCGACGCTCACGCTTGGTCGGACGTCCTGAGCCTTTTGGCCGAGCCAAAACCGACACCGCCGACCGGACGCGCGCCTTTTCAAATTCCGATGCCGGCGTCAGGTCTTCGCAGAATTCCGGCACACGGCTCGCCCCCACCCGCTGCAAAGGAATCCCACGCACCACTAACGTGCGCATAACCACACCTTGACGAACGCTGATCGTTTCTCCGCCACGCACGTCGCGCGAGGGCTTCACAGGCAACTGATTGATTTCCACAAAACCGGCGCGGCAAGCCTCCGTCGCCAGCGCGCGTGTTTTAAAGATGCGCACCGCCCACAGCCATTTATCGATGCGGTCAGTCAGTGGTGTTTCGTCAGCCACAGTGATTCAGTCTTCTGCGACCCGCATCAAGGAGCACTCGCCACGGGCTGCGGTTTCCAATCCTGCCGACGAAGCCAATTATCCAGCAGCGCCTTTTCATAGTGCAGGGATTCCTGCGAGTTGAACGGATTTGTCGAACTCTGGAAAGCGGTGTCGCGAAGTTTTTCCTGGCCTTCCTTTACTAAAGCGCCGCTGGCATCGACCACTTTATAAGTGAAATTTAGGCGCGGCGGATAGATGTCTTTGATGACGCGAATGTCACCGTAATTGGGGCCACGCCACGGCTCGAATTCACCAGCCAAGTCGACATCGGTAAACGCGACGGTCAGTGTCTGACCTTCCACCAAAAGGTGAGCCGCCCGCTCTTGGAGATAATCTTTGAGCTCTTCCAAGTAGGCATCGCGTCCCTTGTCCGACCCCAGCTGCGAGTCGCGAACGTCAGTAAATTTTCCAGGATGATCAAACAACACCTCAACGCGGACATTTTTCGCAGGTGCTGTCGCAAAAACAGAGACCACGCCAAGCAACGCGGCCAGGCAGGCAAAATATAATATTTTCATAACCTTAAGGAGATTCCAGCGTGAGAAGGCTATGACGGAAATACAGCTCGCGGGTTACAGTAGCAAATCCGTCGAGAGGATTAGCCCAAAATATCACGACCACAAAAGGCCAAGTCAGGCCACCTGCGCCGAAACTGTCTCCTGACACAGTAAGGAAGATTGACATAGCGTAATAACGCCATTTAATTGCATGAAGATTAATTACCCTGTTCTCCCCTGAGACGGCGATTATTTCTCACAAGGTAAACCAGGTTCCAGCCCACGTTTAGCATCGGGTGCCACGCGCAAGTTAAGACACCGCCAGTTTTTGATTCTGGAGTGGCGCCCGATGTTTACTCCGTAGGTAAGCCTCAAAAAAGGCCTCCATCTAGGCGTCGGGAGTCTTGCTGTCGCCAACGCACCCCGTTTGATTGCCTGCACAGCATGAAAATTTCTTGGTTAAAGATTATTCCCCTTCTGGCATGCCTCGTCATCGCGTCCGCTTGCAACTCCCGCGTTAAACTCGGCAATCTCCATGTCGATGTCACCGGCTACCAAACGCTCCCATCACCTAACCGAGCGAAGCTAATTTTGCGATATACCAACGAAAATATATTCCCGATCGCTATCGCTGAAACCGAGGGGAAATTCTACCTGAAAGGCACCTATATCGGGAAAGTGGAGCAAAAAAATCCCGTTGGCATGCCCGCCGTCAGCACTGTGTCACGTCCTGCTGTTTTGCTAATCGAAAAACCTGAATTACTACAAAGCCTGCTCGCTGACGGAGCACCGACTCTTTCCTACGAACTGAAAAGCACGATGAGGATGGAATTCGATGAAACGAAAGAAAAAATGAAATCTTATTTCTCCGGCCAGCTTGATGCGGCAAACCTGCGCGCCGCGCCCGTTTCCGAAACCCAACGCTGAATTTTTCAACAAATGCCGTAACCGTTTTTTTGCTAATGGTGTTGCTCGTAGGCAGCGATCTTGCTCGCGCTCGGGTCCGAAGCGCGCCCGCGAACGGGCGGCCTACACGGCTACAGTTTAAATGCTCTTAGCACAAAATCAGTACCGATAAAAAAGGCCGCCTGAAATTCAGGCGGCCTTTTTATTAAGCTAAAACAAACTCAAGCGCCGCCGCCAGAATTGGCAGAGGTCGGCTTGAAGGCGCTCCGCATAGAGGCCGCGAGGAAATCGCGATTCATGCGGGCGATGAAGTCGTGGCTGATCGTCTTCGGGCATGCGGCGCTGCATTCGTACTGATTGGTGCAGCTGCCGAAGCCGAGTTCGTCCATCTTGCCGACCATCGCCAGCACGCGGCGGTCGCGTTCCGGCTGGCCCTGCGGCAAGAGGCTGTACTGCGACACCCTGGCCGCGACAAAGAGCATCGCTGAGGCGTTTTTACAGGCCGCGACGCAAGCGCCACAACCGATGCAAGCGGCGGCATCCATGGCGAGCTCAGCATCGTCCTTCGGCACAGGAATCGAGTTGGCATCCGGAGCAGCACCTGTGCGCACGCTGACGAAGCCACCAGCCTGCTGGATCTTGTCGAAGGCGGAGCGATCAGAGATCAGATCCTTGATGACGGGAAACGGCTTGGCGCGGAAAGGCTCAATCGTGATCAGATCGCCTTCGCGGAAGCTGCGCATGTAAGTCTGGCAGCTGGCGACGCCGCGATGCGGGCCGTGGGGTTTGCCGTCAATCACCAGCGAACAGGTGCCGCAAATGCCTTCGCGGCAATCGTGCGCAAAAGCGATCGGCTCCTCGCCCTTGAGCGTAAGCTCGTCGTTCACGACGTCGAGCATCTCAAGGAGGGACATGTTCGGGTTTAGATCTTTGGCCTGGTAGTTGACAAACTTGCCCGGCTTGTCCGGACCGGCCTGACGCCACACGCGCAGGGTGAGGGCTGTGATATTCTTGGTGGAGGAAGTATCGGCGACCATTTTATAAAAGGGCTTAAGGGCTGAGTTGCGGTGGAGCGGCTTATTTGTAGCTACGGACGCTCATCTTCACGAATTCATAGTTGAGCGGTTCGATGTTGCGGAGCGGCGTCTTGCCTTCGCCCTGGAATTCCCAGGCGGCAACATGGCCGAACTTCTCGTCGTCGCGTTTGCATTCGCCATCTGGATACTGGTACTCCTCGCGGAAGTGGCCGCCGCAGCTCTCTTCGCGGGTGAGCGCGTCGCGGCACATGAGTTCGCCCAGCTCGATGAAGTCGGCCACACGGGTGGCGCGCTCTAGGGACTGGTTGATGGAGGAGAGGTCGCCGGGGACTTTGACGTTGGCCCAGAATTCGGCGCGCAGTTTCGGCAGCTCGACCAGCGCTTTTTCAAGACCTTCCTTGTTGCGAGCCATGCCGCAATATTTCCACATTATAATGCCGAGGCGCTTGTGGAAGCTGGCGACGGTTTCGGTGCCGGTGTTGCTGAGAAGCTTGTTCGCGACGGCGCGGACTTCTTCCTCGGCCTGCTTGAACTCGGGGCGATCCGCGGACGGACGGGAGCCGGGCTTCTGCGTGGCGAGGTAATTGCCGATGGTGTAGGGAAGGACGAAGTAGCCGTCGGCCAGACCCTGCATCAGCGCGGAGGCACCGAGACGGTTGGCTCCATGATCGGAGAAGTTGGCTTCGCCGAGCACGAAGAGGCCGGGAAGGTTGCTCATCAGGTTGTAATCAACCCAGAGGCCGCCCATGGTGTAGTGCACCGCGGGAAAGATGCGCATCGGCGTCTTGTAGCCGCTCTCGTTGGTGATCTCGTGATAGATATCGAAGAGATTGCCGTAGCGTTCGCGCACGCCGTCTTCACCGAGACGTTTGATCGCGTCGGAAAAGTCGAGGTAAACGCCGAGGCCGGACTCACCGACGCCACGGCCTTCGTCGCACATACGCATCGCGGCGCGGGACGAGACATCGCGCGGGGCAAGATTGCCGAAGCTCGGGTAGATGCGCTCGAGGTAGTAATCGCGATCTTCCTCGGGAATCGTATTCGGATCTTTTTTGCAGTCTTCTTTTTTCTTCGGAACCCAGATGCGTCCGTCATTGCGGAGCGACTCCGACATGAGCGTGAGCTTCGACTGGTAGTCGCCGGAAACGGGGATGCAGGTCGGGTGAATCTGCGTGTAGCACGGATTGGCGAAGCAAGCGCCGCGCTTGTAGGCACGCCAAATCGCCGTCGCGTGTGACTGGCGGGCGTAGGTGGAGAGATTGAAAACATTGCCGTAACCGCCGGTCGCGAGGACCACGGCATCGGCGGACCAGCGACGGATCGTGCCGTCGTTGAGGTTGCGCGTGATGATGCCTTTGGCCTGGCCGTCGACGAGCACGACATCGCTCATTTCCTCGTTGGAGAACAACTCGACCGCGCCAGCCCCAACCATCTTCGAGAGGGCAGAATAGGCGCCGAGGAGAAGCTGCTGGCCGGTCTGGCCGCGAGCGTAAAACGTGCGGGAAACCTGCGCGCCGCCGAAGGAGCGGTTAGCGAGGAGGCCGCCGTATTCGCGGGCGAAGGGCACGCCTTGCGCTGCACATTGGTCAATGATGTTGACCGAGACTTCGGCGAGACGATGGACGTTGGCCTCGCGGGCGCGGTAATCGCCGCCCTTGATCGTGTCGTAGAAAAGGCGGTAAACGCTGTCGCCGTCGTTCTGGTAATTCTTTGCGGCATTGATGCCACCCTGGGCGGCGATCGAGTGAGCGCGGCGGGGGCTGTCGTGATAGACGAAGCACTTCACCTTGTAGCCGAGCTCGGCGAGCGTGGCCGCGGCGGAGGCACCGGCCAGACCGGCACCGACCACGATAATCTCGTATTTGCGCTTGTTCGCGGGATTAACGAGCTTGAGCGACTCCGACTTGTACTTGCTCCACTTTTCAGGAAGCGCGCCGACGGGGATTTTGGACTCTAGGTTAGCCATGGCGGGGAAATATTATTTAGTTTTGTCGCAGCAAGGAGTGGAGCAGGCGGCGTATTCAGGGCTGGCCGCGGCAGTGCCGGCGGCGGGTTTCACGAGGCCTGAAAGAATCGCTCCGGGAATCGCGAGGCTGCCCAGAAAATACAGAGCGCAGTATAGCGCAACCGCACGGCGGAGGCAGCAGCCCCACTTGTGATTGCGCAGGCCGAGCGTTTGAAAGAGTGAATCAACACCGTGCAAGATGTGCACTGCGAGCAGGCCGATCGCGATGATGTAGAAGAGCGAAACAACCGGGTTGCTGAACCCGAGATAAACCATGCTGTAAACGTCGTCCACCACATCGCCCTTGGCGGCCAGCGGAACGCCAAACTCGCGGGCGTCTTCTGTCATCGTCCATTTGGGCAGCTCGCCCTTGAACGTGCTGGGCTGGGCGGTGCCGAGCGTGAAGTGCGCGATATGATAAACAATAAAGGCCGCGACCACCACACCGGTCATGCGCATGTAGCGCGAGGCGATCGTGGCATTGAGCCACTTCGACACGCCGTATTTTTCCGGGCCGCGCGCGATGCGGCTCTCGATCGTGAGGGTGACGGCCGCCCACACGTGAATGACCGTACTGGCCAACAACACCAGACGCACCAGCCAAAGCGCTGGCCCGAGGGCCTGGAGGAAATGGGCGTAGCCGTTAATGCGGTCCGGATGGAGAAAAATCTGGAGGTTTCCCACCAGGTGCCCGGTGATAAAACCAACCAGGATCAACCCGGTGATCGCCATGAGAAACTTGCGACCGATTGAGGAGCGTAGGAGACTGACGATGGAATTCATCGTGGTACGGATATCAGGATAGGTGAGGAGTGAAGCTTTGTTGCCAAAGACAAAAAACAACGGGGTCGTAAACGGAGCATCTGAGCAAGTAAAGAATTGCAAATCGCAAGAGATCAAAACACCACCCACCTAGAAGGTGATCTTACGTGGGAAAGAAGCACCGGCCACACCCCACGGCAATCCGCTTGCAGAACAAATCGTTTCACCGGCGAGATCAAATGCCTGCCGAGGTAGTTTTAGATTGCAAAACAGATGCAAACAAGCCGTGCTTTCACTAGAGGCTCCCACCTGCAGCTTCATGATGCCAATTCCCTTTTACCCCAGTTCAAAGCGCGCCCTCGGCATAGGACTTTTGTTGCTCTATGCGTGGTCAAGTTCCTACGCCGGCACTGCGACTGGACTAGAAGGGCTTTACTACACAGGCGTCGACAATGGCGGCGGGCTACTCGCCGGCGGCACCAACGATTCCCATTGGTCAGTCAGCTATGCCTATGCCAACGGCATCGCCGATAACCCGGCCTACCAAGGCCCCGCCTATGTCGTCAGCAGCGCCTACGCCTATCCTGGCTGGATTCCCAACACCTCCACCGCCCAATGGATCACAGCACCCGGAGCGCTCACCGCGCCCACCGGAGGAACAGCCGATGCCGGTGGAGCCTACCTGCCCGGCAACGGCACCTCCGGCCCGAATCGCGGCAACTACATTTACACCCTCGCCTTCAACATCAGCGGCACAGGCTCAGGCACCGTCACTAATAAAGTCTCTATCGCGCTCACCCTCGCCGCCGATAATCAAGCCAAGGTCTACGTGAATCCCTCCCTCAACCCCGACGGCAGTATTGCCGGTGGGCTGGTCGGCGGCACCTTTTTAGACGCGTGGGACAACACCTCGACCCTCACCCTCCGCAACTATGGCGTCTCGCGCAATGCCAGCTTCGTCATCGGCACCAACACCCTCGTCATCCAAGTCGACAACACCCTCAGCATGACGGGGACCGTGGGAACTAACACCCTCAACCCCAGTGGCCTCCTCGTTTATCAGACGGGCACCGCCATCCTTATCGACGGCAAGCCCGTCGTCCCCGAGGTCGGCGTGTGGCTCCCCATCGCGGGCGCACTTGGCCTTTTTCTCTGGCAACGCCGCCGTCAGTCCGAAAAACCACTTTTATCTGCCTGACGTCGATCAGCGATCAAACAAGTGGGCGGAGTATTAAAAGCCGGGAAATACATGCAAGCGACTTGCATTTAGAGATTATACCGCCATGCTTTCCCCAGACATGCGTTCACTTCCGCCCCATAAACTCTCCCGCTTCGCCGTCGGTCTCGCTGTTGTTTTGTGTTCCCTTTTATCCTTGCGAGCGGGTACGGCCACCAGCGTGCGCGGACTGTATTACACCGGTGTAGACAACTCCTATAATACGGTTTCCAACGGCGCACAAGATTCGCATTGGGACGTAACCTACGCCACGACCAATGGAGGGAGTTCCACCAACACTACGTATCAGGGCAATACCTACGTGATCGGAAATAACAATAACGATAGCGGCTGGGTCGACAGAACAAACGCCAGATGGATCGTGCCACCCAACGCCTCCAACGGCTACAACCTGCCTGGCAACGGCACCACCGGAGCTAATGCCGCGTCTTACATTTATACGCTGGCCTTCACCATCGTGGGAACCGGTTCAGGCATCGCGACCAATCAAGTGACCATCACCCTCACTCTTGCTGCCGACGACAACGCCCAAGTCTACATCAACCCCTCCTTAAATGGCGACGGCAGTGTCAACACCAGCACCAGCAAGCTGGGTGGATCACTCGCCAGTGCTTGGAACAACACCCAGGTTCTCACTCTGCAAAATTTCGACAACGGCGTTAATGCCGATAATGCAAGGTTCGTTATAGGAACCAACTACCTCACTATAAAAGTCGACAACACCAACAGCGTCACCGGCAGCTCAAACGCGACAACGCTCAATGCCAGCGGCCTGCTCGTCTACCAAACCGGCTCCGCCACGATCATCTCGCCGAACCCGGTGCCAGAAGCCGGCGTCTGGCTCCCTATGGTCGGCGCGCTCGGCCTTTTTCTCTGGCAGCGCCGTCGCCGGGTCGAACAAGCCTCAATCGCCTAAGGCGGTTTTCACGAGCTCCACCTCGCGCAACGTCAGCGTCGCCGGATCAAGCCTCACCAGCACCGCACGCGCCGTCACCTTCTCGCCCGTACCCGACAGCGCCAGGCCGTAGACAAACGCCACCGCGGACGACTTCTCTGCCTCAGGGGCGAGCGGCTTAATAATCTTGAGTGCTTCCGCCGCACGACCGCGCATCAACAGCACAAACGCCTGTGTCGCCACGTAAGTCGAGTTACCCGGAAAACGTTCCACATTTTCCAGCGCCAGTTTTTCAGCCAGCGACTCGCGATTCCCGGTTAAGGCCGCAAAAAACGCCAAGTTATTGGCCACCGCATCATCCTGCGGACGGATGGCGTGCAACTGGGCGAACACCCGATATTGCCCGTCCGCGTCGCGCCGCACCTGATAAAAACGCGCCAGCGTGCCCAGTGCCTCGACGGAAAGATTGTTCTTCTGCTCCGCCGCACGCCACCACAGCGACTCCGCATCCTGAACCAATCCCCAAGAGAAAAGCGTCGTGCCGGCAAACAGCGCGTGCGCTCCATTGCCCCGCGCATCCTGCTCCAGCTTTCCTGCGAGCTCCGCCGCACGCGCGTCCTCGCCGAGGCCGCGCGCCGCAGACAACCCATACGCCCAACGCAAAAACTCCACGTTCTCACCCCAGCCCTCGATCAAAGTCCACGCCTGCAACGCGGGCCAGTCTCCAACCCGGCGCAACGCTTCCGCCTTAGACACCGCCAGCGGCGCGCGCTGCACATTTTGCTCGGGCAAGGTCTTCAGCCACGCCAGCGCCTCAGCACTGCGGCCGATCTGATTTAGCCAACCAATCAATTGCGCCGCCGACTCCGGCGTCGCCAAATGATCCCGTTTCAGCTGCGTGATCAACTCGATGTATTTCTCCTCATCCGCCACACCCAGCGCGCCGAGGCAATTCGGCACGTCGCCCACCGTGCAACGCGGATGTCCGTGCAACGCCAACGCCCGCACCACCATGGACGGCCGGTCATTTCGCCGAACCGCATCTTCAAGCAAAATTCGCAACGCCGCCGCACCCCACTCCGGGTCGACCGACCACTTCTCCAGCAAAGCCAAGCCGCGCTGCCGTCCGGCAGCCTCGCTCTGGGAAATCAGGCAGAGGCCAAGCGGCACCTCATTAATCGCGCCCGAACCGTCGATTTTCAACGCCGCCTCAAAATGACCAGTCGCCACATCGGGCCTTCGCTTCCGCCGCGCCAACTCTCCGAGCAATCGCTGCGCCTCAGACGAACGCCCCAGTCCTTCAGCCGAAACACTCGCCAGCGCCTGATCAGCCACATCGTTCATCTCGGCGCGCAAAGCTGCACTCGCCCAGGCCAAAACATACCTCGCCTTGCCCGGCTGCAACTGCACCGCCTGATGCGCATAGGCGACCTCCATGGATTTCTGACCATTCAAACACGCCAGCTCCGAAGCCAACAACCAGAGCTCAGGTTCCTGCGCATCCTTCTCCAACGCCTTTTGCACCGTCTCCGCCGCGTAGTTTATTTTCCCCGCCGCGATCCATTGCCTCGCCATGCTGATCGCGTTGCGCCGCGCCCACCACGGATAACCCCAAGCCCACGCACAAACAAAAACAATCAATCCCACCAAAGCTCCGTAAATCAACCGACGCACCACGCGGTGTGCCTCCAAATAATCGAGCACCGCCCACCATTTCTCCCGGACCTCAAAGGCCCGCACGCGCTGAAAAAAACGGCCCGTCCGGGGAAATGGCGCGCGCGTGTTTTCGTTTTTCATGCGGTCACCGTCGGGGTCTTGCGTCTTCATAAGTGCAACCAAGAGATCTGCCTTCCAGTAGGCCCGATCGCCCGCAAAGCCACAAGAACCGTTTGTCTTGATTCCACGGCCCGCGCCGCAACCGATCAAACCGCCAGAGGTTTCAACAGGGAAAACTTCCCGCTCGCCGCCGGGGCGATCATCCGACGCCGAAACGCGTTCACCCGCACGCCTTCGCCAAGCATCGGCGCCAACGCAGCCGCCACGTCATCCGACGCCACCTGATCGGCGACGTAGTGAAAGTCCCAGCGGTTTTCTGCCGTCTGGATCAGGCTGTAATGCCAGCAGGTAAAATCCGACGGCAACGCGGCGTCGATTTCCGACGGTGAGACCAGCGAACCGTCGCGCCGGAAATACAAATCGCGCTCGCGTCCCAGCAGGCGATAGCCAGTCGACAGTTTCTTCACAATGTCGCCGGTATGATAGCGCAGCAGCGGCATCGCCTCGCGGTCGCGCGTCGTCACATAAATCTGGTACGTGTCGTGGAGATTCCGATACGGCTCAAGCTCGACGAAGGCGTTGGCGTCGATCACGCGCGAGTCATCCTTGAACGCCTCGCCGACAAAAATGTAACCCGCTTCCGTCGATCCGTACAGATCGACCTGGGTCGCCGGAAACGCCTCAGCAATCCGCCGGCTATGCTGAAGGCTCGCCTTGCCGTAGGTGAGAATGACGATCTTGACGCTCGGCACACTGACCTTGCGGCGCAGCACCGCGCGCGCGAGCAGAGAAAGATAGATCGGCTCGCCCTCGATCACCTCGGGCTGCACGGCCTGCAGTTCCAGCACGATGCGGTCCCATTCCGGTTCGGGAAACGCGAAGGGATCGCTGGTCAGGTTCAGGTAAACCGTGCCATCAAAATACCGGTGCGGAAACGGATGATCCTCGTAAGGACAGAGATTACTCGAACAACCCACCGGAGCCAAAATACATTTGCGGTAGGGTCGATCGGCGTAAGGCACAAGCAGCGGATGCGCCCGGTAGGCGCGCACCGTTTGCGCATTCCACCAACCATCCTCCATGATGACCGTCATCGGCCCCTGCGTGGTGCCAGAAGTCGATTCGTATTCGTAGCGCTTTTCCTGCAAACCACGCTCGATCTCGCGATAGTCGGCGAAAAAGGCGGTGTGCCCACGCTCCACGATTTCCTTTTTGGAAAGCGCCGGGATTTCCGCGTAACAGCCCCAGTGCAACGGTCCGTCGTGCAATGGAAACCGCCGCGCATAGAGCGGGCTGCGCTCATAAATCCGCCTGATCTCACGCTCTAACAACCCAGGCAAACGCCCTGCAAGCGTGGGCTCAAACACAGCGGGATCGTTGGCAAAAGAAGGTGTGGACATGGGAACAAGGAGTCCGATTGGCATACATCAGCCAATCGCATCACCGGGCTAAGTCAAATGAGGGACAGCTCAGCATTTTTTCAGCTCCTGCCAATAAGGTCCGAAATAAAATAACGCGTCGAGCACCAGACTGTGCGTGATGCGTCCGCTGTGCGCCCAGGCCATCACCTCCTCGACAGGCTTGGTCACCACCTCGATCTCCTCGTCGGCATCCCAGGCGAGCGGTTCGGTCTGCCGAACCTGTTCAACCAAGACAATATGACAGGCGTTGCTCAGAATCGCGGGATTGGAGTGCACCCGGCCGATGATCCGCGCGTTCTGACCGACGTAGCCCGTCTCTTCACGCAACTCGCGCAGGCCCGCCGCCACCGGATCCTCGCCGAGATCCATCACACCGCCGGGAATCTCGACCGAAAAATCATCCACGCCAAACCGAAACTGTTTCACCAACACCAACTGATGTTCGGGCGTGAGGGCGATCACGTTGACCCAGTCGGGCGAATGCACGACGTAGAAATCCCGCTCGGTCTTGCGCACCGGATGGCGGTAGCGTGCGGTTCGGAGATCAAAAATCCGCGTGCGGGTGAGGATGCTCTCGCCCTGTTTATCCCAACGGGCCGGTGGTTGTTTTTGTTCGCTCATCGGACAGAAAAAATGCCTCCCGACTCGAAAGTGCGGGAGGCATTCAAATGGATACTTTAAAGCGGTTTACTTCTTGGGGAGTTTGATCTTCTGACCCACGGCAAGCTTGGCCCAATTGACGCCAGGGTTGACAGCTTGGAGGTCGGCAATCGAAACGCCATTGGTACGAGCGATCTTAGAACCACCGTCACCGGCTTTGACCACGTATTCACCAGGACCGGCAACAGCGGGGCCTTTGACGACAGCCGGGCCCTTGGCAGCAGCGGCAGGAGCTTTGGACTTGGCTGCCTCGGTGAGCTTGGTCACTTCGCCACGCACTTCTTGAATCTGGGCGGCAGCGGCGGCAAATGCGTCGTTAGTCTGGCGGCCGAGCGTGTTAATCGTCGAGCCAGCTTTTTCAGCAGTGCTGGTCGCATTGCGCGCTTCGCTCTCAATCACATCGATCTTCGCAACAGAATCAACAAGGCCCTCGGGCACTTTTTTACTGAGCTTCGTGACCGAAGTCAGAGCCACAATAGAGAGAACGAGGGCGAGCACCCCGACGGCGACTCCTGCGATCGGGAGGTAGCTGTTATTTTCGCGAGAAATAGTATCCATGAAGTGAATAGATGAGAGAGTGACGGGTATGGGCAAACGAGGTTCTAAGCAAGAAGAGATTGCATCAATTTATTAACAAGAAAGCTATAAAAAGAGAGATATCATTGACAGCGGAAAGAAAGGCGGATCGTTTCCTCGTTCTGTTTTCGGGGTGTAGCTTAGCCTGGTAGAGCGCCTGGTTTGGGACCAGGAGGTCGAGAGTTCGAATCTCTCCGCCCCGACCATTTAAAACAGAGCGAGTTTTACGAGTGGAGATTAGGGTTTCGCCGGGAGCTTAACCACCGGGGCCGGGACCGCAGAAGCCACAGGAGCCGACAGAGTCGAGCGCAACATCATCGCACGCTGGGCCCAAGGGCCGGTGGGCTCAATCGAAGAAACTTGATCGAGATACTTAATCGCCTCCTCCGTGCGACCGGCGGTGATAGCTCCGGAAGCGAGTTGATAAGCCGCCTCAGCCTGCACCGACTTCAGCTGCAACGTATCCGCAGTGAGCTGCTTTAAGAGTGCTTCAGCGTCGGCCGCCTGGCCGTTTTGGAGCTTGGAAAGCGCTACGCCGAGACGAGCGCGACCGGCAAAAATCGTGTTGCGCAGCCCCTCAGTCGCCGCCTGATAATCGAGCGCGGCCTGCGCAAAATTGCCCGCGCCATAGGCCTCGTCAGCCAAGCGCAACCGGGCTGCACCGCCCAAGGGATGCCCCGAGTACTCAGCGGCAAATGCCTTAAGCTTTTCGCTCGTGGAAGCCGACGCGTACTCCGCGCCGATCTTCTTATTCTGCCAGTCGCGGAAGAAACCATAACCGCCCTTGGCCAGAATCAGGACAAGAACAGCGGCGCAAACCGCGTAAACAGTCTTCGCGTTTTTTGCCCAAAATTTATGCAGGGCATATTCGAAGCCCAAATCGGCAACGGGTTCGCCTGAGGTGGCCGGTGTAGTGTGCGGATCGAGGGGAGCAGGTGTAGACATGGAGTAGTGACTCGCGATGGGTTTCGATTGTGAAACCGAGACCAAATCAAATCGTCCCCACCGTGTAAATGCAGGAAATCGCCCCGCCAGCCTCTCGACCACCGGGCCAAAATCAAAACTTCACCCGCACGCCGCCCTGCATCTGCCAACGCGAGCGTGCCGCCTGCAAGGTCTCGTCCTTCACACCCGTGAAACGATAGACGTACTGGCCTGCGACGGGGTCGTAACTCGCGTTGATCACAGGACGCGTGTACGGGAAACCCACCGCGTACACACGCCCCCAGTGCTCGTTGAGCAAGTTGGCCACATTCAGAATGTCCAAAAACGCTTGCACCTTCAACCTCCCGCGCAACGGGAAATCCTGACTGAACTTCATATCAAACGTGTGCTGAAAAGAACTGCGCTCGCTATTGCGCGGCACCACCCGTCCGGCAAACCGCTTGAGTGTCGGCTGATTATCGTACCAGGCAAAATAGGCATCCGCCTGCTTTGCGTCGGCCCAGCGAACAGAGAGATCGTCGCGACTCGCCGGCACATAGAGGAGATCGTTATCATAATCCACCGAATCGCCGTTCACATCCGTGCCAGACACATAGCTGTAAGGGCGGCCGCTGCGGCCTTCGTATTGCAGTGTGATCCGAGTATCGAACCGCTTGATAAGAGCAAATTTCAGTGTCAGGCTGGCGAGAACGCGGTCGCGGATTGCATAATTGGAGGTGCCGAGATGATCGTCATTGGGATCGAGGCTGGCGCGGGTCGAGTAGTTTGTTGCAGCGGTGCTGGAGGTCACCGGACTGACCTCCTCAGCGGAACTCCGTGTGTACGAAAGCGACGCGCCCCAGTGTTTCCGCAGCGGCCGCTTCAAACTGAGCGTCGCCTGCGTAGCCTCGCCCTTCTGCGTGTTCGTTAGCAAATAGACGTCAGTGAAGGAGGCGCTTTGATACTGGCTGTTGGAAACCAAGCCGAACGACTTTGTCCGGTCACCATAGATCGCCCGTCCATCAGGTCCAGTCCCCGTGCGCCGTAGATTGATGTTTTTGTAAGCCAACCCTTGCAGCGTCCACGACCGCATCAGCTCGGCGGAGAACTCCAGCTCCTGCCACGGAAACGTATGTACAAAACCCACATTGGCCCGCGCGACCTCAGGCAGCCTGAACCCTTCATCCAGCAGATCGACCCGCTGACGCGCCGTCGCCGGATTGCCTTTCGGCTGATTGTCGGGATCGGGCGAAAAACCATTGATCGTCGTGTTCACCAACGACGCAAAACCATCGTTTGAGTAGGTGTTGGACAACCATACACCAGGTGCACGGCCCTGAAACAGTCCCGCCCCGCCCTTCAACCGCGTGCGTTTTTTGTCATCCAACTTCAGGACGAAACTGGCGCGCGGCCCAAAGACTGAATCGCCGTCAATCGTGTGATCGTTGCGCCGGCCAAACACCTGCTCGACAAGCGGATTTCGATGCGGCGCGGAGCTTGTTTCCGCCGCATCCACACGCATACCCGCCGTCAGCGTCAGCCGCGGCAGAGCCTCCCATGTATCCTGCAAAAAGGCCGAACCAACGGCATATCCCCACGCGACCTCCGGACTGTGATCCGGCAGCATGTACTGATAAGTGAACTTGCTTGGCTTGCCCGTCTCGTAGGCGCTAATACTCGCAAATTCGTAACTACCCCAGGCGTTTTGCAGAAACGTGTTTTTAAAATCACTGCTCTCTACCTCCGCCCCCAGCATGAGCCGGTGACGACCCAGAAGCCAGGTACATTTACCTGAAGCCTGATGATTGAGCACATTGAGCGCATTCAACTGGCTCGACTCCTCCGCGCCGATAAAGACGTAACCAACCCCTCCCTCCTCGGAAGGCACGCCCTTGATCTCGGCCTGAGGAAAACGCGTCCGAGGATCGCGCTGAGATTCGTACCGATGTGACGCGACTTTGATTTCACTTTGAAACGCATCCGTCCATTGACTAAAAACCTGCGCCGACCAAGCCCGTAGGTTTTGCGTGCTGTCATACCAGTGACCGCTGAGCGACACCCGCCCCGAAGTCGTATAATCCGGAAAAATCGGCTGATGCCCCTGCGTCTCGCTGTAGCGCAAAACCATGCGATGCCGGTCGTTGATACGCCATTCGAGTTTCGCCAAGTACTTGTTGTCCTGTTTGTTTTGCTGCCCAGGATTTAGCAGTGCACCCGGATCATAGCCGTAACCGGCCGATGCGCTAGCAATCCGCGCAAGCGCAAACGATGATGGCTCGAATCCCGCATCAGGCGCGGGTTCCGTCCGTTGCGCATGTTCATAACCAACGTAAAAGAACAAATGATTCCGCCAGAGCGGACCGCCCAGCGTAAAACCATGGGTTTCATCCGTGAACGGATCGCGCTCATGCGTGAGCGGATGCGCCGCGCGCATGTTCTGATTGCGATAGTACCCGTAAACCGAACCTTTGAAAACATTTGAACCGCTGCGCGTGACGGCGTTGATTGACGCGCCGGTGAAGCCACCGCGACTCACCTCATAGGGCGACACCTCGACATTGACCGCCTCGACGGTCTCCAGCGAAAGCGGGTTGCCTTGCGAAGGAAAACCGCTGGGGGTGACGCCAAATTGATCATTGATATTCACGCCGTCCACGGAAAGGGAATTGAATCGGCTGTTTTGCCCCGCAGCGGCCAACTCCCCTCGTTCTGCGTCCACATAAACCACACGCGGATCACGCGCCGCAAATTCGTTGAGCGAGCCCTCGATTGAGGGCTGATCCTCCATCTCTTGTCGCGACAGGTTCGTAGGCAAACCCGCGCCCGCCGGGGAGGCCTCCGAGCGCGACGCAACCACCTCCACTTTTTCTAGGTAAACAATGTCGCTGGAAACCGGTTTAAGCATAATCTTAAACTCACGCACTTCGCCCAGCCCCAGCGCGAAACCGGATAGCGTCGTCGCTTCAAACCCAGCTACCTCCACCGTCAACACATAGGGTCCGCCCACGGGCAATCCGGAAAACAAAACCAAGCCCTGGCTATTAGTTTTGGCAGAATAACGCCCAGCCGTGGGCAAATACGCTGCGACAACTCGCGCCTCGGCAACCGACGTCTTTGTGCCCATATCGCAAACCGAACCTAAAATAGCCGCCGAGGTATCCTGCTCTCCGCGCAAAACGCAGCCCAACCCAAGCGCCATCGCAATCCAAGCCGCATTTTGCCAAGCTTCCTTGTGATGCATAGTTTCGGCTAAACCATACCACTGGAGAAATGTCGAGCCTGTATTAGTCTAAGCGACTAGTTTAACCAAGGGAGATTAGTCAAAAACCACGGTCTTATGTCCGTAGACCAAGACTCGATTTTCCAAGTGCCAGCGCACGGCCTGCGCAAGCACCATCTTCTCCAAGTCCCTGCCCTTCCGCACTAAATGGTTCACATCATGGCGGTGTGTCACGCGGACCACGTCCTGCTGAATGATTGGGCCATCGTCCAAAATGGCTGTGGCGTAGTGAGCTGTCGCACCGATCAATTTTACGCCGCGCTCGTGCGCCTGATGATAGGGTCGGCATCCGGCAAACGCGGGCAAAAACGAATGATGAATATTGATGACCGGTTGCCCGAAACGCTCCAAGAAATCGGCCGACAGCACCTGCATGTAGCGGGCGAGCACCACGAGTTCGATCCGCTCAGCGCGCAAGAGCTCCAGTTGCCGCGTCTCCGCCTCCACCTTATTGGCGGCCGTCACCGTGATGTGGTGAAAGGCCAAACCATAACCACGCGCCACGTCACCGAGAGCAGTGTGGTTTGAAACGATGGCGACGAGATCGCAGCCGTACTCGCCGGATTTCCAGCGGAGCACGAGGTCGTGGAAGCAGTGGTCAAACTTCGAGACAAAGATGGCGACCCGTGGACGATGCGTCGAAGCGGCCACCCGTACGGCCATGCCAAGCTTACCGGCAAACGCGCGCAACTCATCGGCGGCCGCCAGCTCATTGCCCGCAGCTGGCGCCCATTCCACGCGTTGAAAAAACACCCCCACTTCCATGTCGCGGTGCTGATCCGCGTGGAGAATGTTGCCTCCACGCTCAAAAATCCAACCAGCCACCTTAGCCACGAGCCCGGGTTGATCCGGGCCGTGCAGCAAGGCGACAAGCGTGGACTTGGCAGCCATGACTCAGGCGATGGTGACGTTGCCGATGTACTTTTGGATCGGCCGCACGCCGACCTTCTTGTTGCGAAGCGCCTTGATGCCGTTAACGGCGGCCTGCGCACCCGTAATGGTCGTCATGATACAGACGTTATGCGCGTAGGCGGCGGAACGGATCTTGTTCTCGTCCTTACGTGGGATCATGCCGCTCGGCGTATTGATCACCATCTGAATCTGGCCGTTCTTGATCATGTCGACCGCGGTGGGGCGGCCTTCGTCGATCTTTGCGAGACGAGTGGCCTTGACGCCACTCTCGTTGAGAAGTTTGGCGGTGCCACTGGTCGAATAGATCACAAAGCCCAGCTCGACGAGCTGACTCGCCAGCTTAATCGCGAGCGCCTTGTCAGCGTCCTTCACCGAGAGGAAAACATTGCCCTTAATGGGAAGGCCTGGTTTTGCCGCAGCCTGCGCCTTGGCAAACGCGATGCCGAGATCTTCGTCGAGGCCCATGACTTCGCCAGTGGAGCGCATCTCCGGCCCGAGCGTGATGGTCGCTCCGGGGAAGCGCACAAACGGAAAAACCGCTTCCTTCACGCACCAGTGTTTCGGCGTGTGTTCGCTGGTGAAGCCGAGCTCCTTCAGCGTCATGCCAGTCATGACCTTCGCGGCGAGTTTCGCCAGCGGCACACCCATCGCTTTGGCGACAAACGGCACGGTGCGCGAAGCGCGCGGATTAACTTCGAGAACGTAGAGCTGGTTGTCCTTGATGGCGAACTGGACGTTCATCAGGCCGATGACCTTGAGCTCGCGGGCGAGTGCATAGGTGGCCTCGCGGACGGTCTGGAGCATCGGTGCCTGCAGCGTGTGCGGGGGCATCACCATGGCGGCGTCGCCGGAATGCACGCCGGCAAACTCGATGTGTTCGAGCATGCCACCGATCACACTCGTCACGCCGTCGCTGATGCAATCGACGTCGAGCTCGATGGCATCTTCGAGGAACTTGTCGATTAGCACCGGTTTTCCCGGCATGGCGGCGAATGCCTGGCTGATCACGGCCTTGAATTCGTCCTCGCTGTAAACGATGAACATGCCGCGTCCGCCCAGCACAAACGAAGGGCGCAACAACACGGGGAAACCGATTTGGTGGGCTAAATTAAGCGCTTCCGTCTCGTTGAGCGCGGTGCGGTTGGCGGGCTGCATCAGGCCGATCTTGTTGAGGATCGCGGCAAATAGTTTCCGGTCTTCGGCGGCTTCGATCGACTCGGGCGACGTGCCGATGATGTTCACACCGTTGGCCTTCAAGGCGGTGGCGAGATTGAGCGGAGTCTGGCCGCCAAACTGCACGATCACGCCTTCGCATTTTTCCTGCTCATAGACTTCGAGTACGTCCTCAAGCGTGAGCGGCTCGAAGTAGAGGCGGTCAGAGGTATCGTAGTCGGTAGAGACAGTTTCGGGATTGGAGTTCACCATCACGGTTTCAAACCCGATCTCGCGCAGGGCGAAGCTCGCGTGAACACAGCAGTAATCGAACTCGATGCCCTGACCGATGCGGTTGGGGCCACCGCCGAGAATCATGATCTTGCGCTTGGTCGAGGGGAGAACCTCGTTCTCGTCGCCGTAGCTGGAATAGTAATACGGCGTGAACGCCTCGAACTCGGCCGCGCAGGTGTCGACCAGCCGGTAGGTGGTCTGGATGCCGCGCTTCTTGCGCTCGGCGCGAACCGCGGACAGCTCGGTCTTGAGCAGATGCGCCAGCTGGGCGTCGCAGAAGCCGAACTGTTTGGCGCGCCTAAATTGTGCCACGTCGATACCGGCGAGAGTCTGCGGCTTGAGCTGCTGCTCCATCTCGAAAATCTCGTGCAACTGGTGCAGGAACCAAGGATCGATCTTCGTCAGATCAAAGACCTGCTCGATGGTATAGCCGGCGAGGAAGGCGTAGCGGATATAGAAAATGCGCTCCGCGCAGGGCGTGCCAAGCTTTTGCTTGATGATCTTGTCTTCCGGCAGAATGTCGTCGCCAAGTTTACCGCCACCGCCAAAACCACGGGCGCCGATTTCCAGCGAACGCAGGGCTTTTTGCAGCGACTCCTTAAAGGTGCGGCCGATCGCCATGGCTTCGCCCACGGACTTCATCGCGGAGGTCAGCGTGGCGTCGGCGTCGGGGAATTTCTCGAAGGTGAAGCGCGGGATCTTGGTGACGACGTAGTCGATCGTCGGCTCAAAGCTAGCCGGCGTGAGGCGCGTGATGTCGTTGCGCAATTCGTCGAGCGTGTAACCGACGGCGAGCTTGGCGGCGATTTTTGCGATGGGAAAACCAGTGGCTTTCGAGGCGAGCGCGGAGCTGCGGCTGACGCGCGGGTTCATCTCGATCACGACCATGCGGCCGGTCTCGGGATCGACGGAGAACTGAATATTCGAACCGCCGGTCTCGACGCCGATCTCGCGGATCACGGCAAACGAGGCGTCGCGCATGACCTGATATTCCTTGTCGGTCAGCGTCATCGCTGGGGCGACCGTGATGGAGTCGCCGGTGTGCACGCCCATCGGATCGAAGTTTTCGATCGAGCAGATCACCACGCACTGGTCCTTATGATCACGCATGACCTCCATCTCGTATTCCTTCCAGCCGAGCAGACATTCCTCGACGAGGACTTCGTGCACGGGGGAAAGGTCGAGGCCGTTGGCCACGATGCGTTCAAATTCTTCCTTGTTGTAGGCGATGCCGCCACCCGAACCACCCAACGTAAACGACGGGCGAATAATCAACGGGTACATCGCCAGCATCTCGGCCGCGGCGCGGGCCTCCTCCATCGACTTCACGGTGCGGGAGAGGGCGACATCGAGACCGATCTTAAGCATGGCCTGCTTGAAGAGCTCGCGGTCCTCGCCTTTGGAGATGGCCTCAGGTTTCGCCCCGATCATCTCGACGCCGTATTTTTTGAGGATGCCGGCCTTGTCCAACTCCATCGAAAGATTGAGCGCCGTCTGGCCGCCGAGTGTGGGCAAGAGCGCGCTAGGGCGCTCCACCTCGATAATTTTTTCGAGCATCTCGACCGTGAGCGGCTCGATGTAAGTCACATCGGCGAACTCCGGATCGGTCATGATCGTAGCCGGGTTGGAGTTGACCAACACCACGCGATATCCCTCTTCCTTCAGCGCCTTGCAGGCCTGGGTGCCGGAATAATCAAATTCACAAGCTTGGCCGATAACAATGGGACCGGCACCGATGATGAGAATGGACTTGAGGTCAGAGCGTTTGGGCATGGGCGTGAATGCTTGCGAGAGTTAAGACCGCAGAGCATGGGGGCAAGCGGGAAAGGAATTTCTGAAAAACTGCGGCCCGCGGCGTCAAAAACCGCTCAAATGAACCAAAGGGCGGATCACTTGATCTTGGCTAAATCGATGCCGAGCACCTTGGAGGCCTTGGCTTTGTCGCCATCACAAGCGCGGACCACCATCTCAACGTACTGCTTCTGTTGACCAGTCAAGTAATCGGCCATCGAGGGCCATTTTTTGACTTCCTTGAGACGCATGGGGAGCTCTTGGGACGTGACAACGCGCGTTTCCGCCGTTGAAGCGAGCTTGGTCACAACCTGATGCAACTCCGTAAGGTTGCAGGGCCAGTCGTAGGTTTTGAGGACGTCGAGGGCATCATCTGTCACGTCCAACAGGCTGGTGTCAAAGAGGGGATTCGTGGCCTTGCTCGCAAAATGCTTCACCAGCGCCGGAATATCGTCCACGCGCTCACGCAAAGGCGGCAAAACCACGGGCAAAGAAGCCACGCGATAAAAAAGCTCGTCGTGAAACACTCCTTCGTCGGTTAACTTTTCCAAATCTTCGGAGGTGGTACAGATCAGGCGAAACCCCTGAGCGGTGGCGCGCAATACGCTCACCAGTTCTTTCTGAATCGGCAAAGGCAAGCATTGCAGGTGGTCCAAGAAAAGCGTGCCGCCCTTGGCTTGCTTAACCCAAGTGCCGCCGGCGCCGCCCTGCCCCAACAATCCATCGCGAAAATTCTCCTCCGAGCTCAGAGAGCAGTCGATCCGCACAAAAGAGCTCTCAGAGGCAGCCCCGATGCTGTGCAGGACCTCTGCGACCGTGGTTTTGCCCGTGCCGGTTTCGCCCTGAAGCAAAACGGGGGTCTTGACTGCCGAGAGCTTTTTCAGCTGCTGAATCAACTTCTTAAACTTTGCGCTACTGCCAATCAGGCGGCTTTCAAGATCAGCCGATTTGGAGACGATAAACGGCGGTGCACTGGCACGTTCAGACGAAAACTGCTTATACTCCGCCCCACGCTTCAGCGTCGAAATGAGCTCATCCACGCGGAACGGTTTCTGAAGATAGTCAAAAGAACCAAACTTCAGTGCCTGAATCGCGTTTTCCGTACTGGCGTAAGCCGTCATGATGATCACAACAGCGGACGGATCGATCAGCTTTAACTGCTTGAGCAGCGTGAGGCCATCCATCGGCTTCATGTCGATATCGGCGAGCACGAGATCGGGCTTTTCAGCCTTGTATCGAACCAACGCCTTTTCTCCATCCGTGGCGAACGAAGTTGAAAAACCGGCCGGTTGGATCACCGCATCCAGCATTTCATGGATCGAAAGCAGGTCGTCGACGATAAGAACAGAGGGCATGATTCGATAATGCCGCAAATCTCAGCCAAAAAGCAACGCGGAGATTGCAGTCGGTTAATTTACGCCACCAGCCACCGCGCCCATCTGGAAAATAGGCAAGAACATGGCCATCACAATACCGCCGACCACAACACCTAAAAAGACGATCAACAACGGTTCGATCAAGGAGGTCAACGCAGCCGTCGTGGTTTCAATTTCGACGTCATAAAAATCAGCGACTTTCGACATCATACCATCGACATTGCCGGTTGATTCACCCGCCTTGACCATGTGCATCACCACCGGCGGAAAAAACGGATCCGCACCCAATACATCTGAAACCTGGCCGCCCTGGCTGACATGTTTTGCGATTTCTGCACAGGCTTCTTCAATCTGCACCTTGCCGCTTGCTGCAGACACGATTTCCAAGGTGCGTAAAATGGGCACGCCAGAACGGATCAACGTGGCATAGGTCCGGCAAAAACGGGAAATGGCAATCTTGTGAACAAGGGGACCAAAAATAGGCGCTCTCACGATCAATCTGTCTCGATGCGCGCGCCCCGCAGGCGTGTCGATGAACTTACCTAAACCGACCCAAGCACCCGCGAGAAGCGCTCCCACCAGCCACCAATAACTCCGCAGAAAATTACTCACATCAATCAACATTTGCGTCGGCGCAGGGAGTTTAGCGCCAAAACCAGCAAACATTTCAGCAAACACCGGAATCACGAAAATCAGCAGCACGTTGACCAAGACCACCGCTAGGCCGATCACGGCGATCGGGTAAGTCATGGCCGACTTCACTTTTTTCTGCAGCTTCACGCTCGACTCAAAATAACCGGCGACCTTTCCCAGGATTTCCGCCAAGCCGCCCGAAGCCTCACCGGCCTCGACCATGGAAACAAAAAGCGTGTTGAAGGCCTTGGGGAATTTCTTGGCCGACGAGGAGAACGAATTACCACTGGCGATATCCGTGCGCACATCGCGGATGATGATACGAAAGACCGGATCCTGCGTCTGCTCCTGCAACGCCTCCATACTCTGTACCAAGGGCAAACCCGCTGTGATCAGCGACGCCAGCTGCTGCGTGAAGAGGGCAAGCTCACCCAGCGGCAACCGGTAATTTTTTGCTTTTTTCTCAAGCGACTTCTGCTTCGCGAGCATTTGTGCTGCCCGGAGATTCGGCCGACCTTGCTGGGGTGAACGCAAACCGGCTCCCTTGCCGGCTGGGGCGGAAGAAATGAATGCCATGCGCAAAATAAAATGCAGAGGGGAAATTGCCGCAACTCCTTTTCCCTCCTGCTTCTGTAAAAAAAATTCGATTCTTTTTCCGGCATCGCAACATTCCGCGCACCTCGCCCGGCGGCCGCCAAGTCGCGCCGCCGCATCGCCCCCCCGCCTGCTAAAGCCCGAGGACTTTTCGCGCTCGATTTCGCGTCGCCGACCAAATACCCGGCGAACGCCCAGGCAAGCACGTCTGTATCAGCACAAAACCTACTCCGACAAAATTCGCGTCAAACAAGGGCGTCTCTGAGCGATAGTAACTCCAAAATCGCGTCGTGCGAATGAGCCGATACTGAAGGCTAGGCGAAAAACCCACCGCCTTGTCCAAACTCGTGCGCACCTCCGGCTGCGTGCCTTCCGCCCCGACGATCAGACGCTCCGCCCGAAGCCCGGGACGACCGGTCACGACCAGACGGCATGGCCCTGCAAATTCCAGAAAACACAACTGCCCAGTCACCCACGCCTGCCAGCGAAATAAATGCCAGCGCCGGTGCATCCCTAGCCTTTGTCCCGGAGGCAAGATCACGCCCGCCAGCGAGCTCGGCCGCACCACAAGCGTGCCGCCCTCCGGCACGTGCACCAACGCAAGTTGGTTTTCCGGGTTCTTGCTATGCGCCAAGATCAGCCGACAATCGCGCCCCGCCCGCGCATTTTGCAGATGCACGTCGTGGACAAATCCGCTCAACAAACTCGTCAGCGGATAACGCCAGCTGAGCAACCAGCGCGCCTTGGTCACCAAACCTCCGTCCACTTCCAGCAGGTGGCGCCTGCGCACGCGCGCGGTTTCTCCCGGCCATAGCGAGGCATGGATGACCGTGTCACTTTCGCCCAACGAAGGAAACGGCACCTCCTCACTGGCGAACCACACCGGCCGCCCCCGTGCAAGCCGCGGCGCGACAAAATAAAACAACACCTGCTTGCGCAGTATCCGACCAAAAAAGTACAACCCGATAAAACCGACAAAAAACCACCGGCCTGCGAGCCAAGCAGCGTTCAAATAATGCACCACCCGTGAATCCGTTTCCTCGGCCAGGCGCAACTGCTCCTCCGCCAGCGTCCCCGCCCGCCCTGCGACGGCGAGGCGATCGGCTGCGAGCAAGACAAGTCGCTGCAATTTAACCGCCGCCTTCTGCGATTCCGCCGCCTTCTTTGTCAGATCGATGATCCGTGCAGCATTGATCCGCTGCTGCTCGCTGTTGCCGAAAAACCGCTCCCACCAGCTCTGCAGCTCACGCAAATCCCGTGCGATCGCGGCCGCGCGCTCCGACCGGTTCTGCTGCACCGCCTGCTCCTGCTGCAATACCGCGCGCTCCTGCTCGGCTGCCTCATGCGCGGTCTGCGCGGCGAGCCACTGCGCCTTAAGTTCGATGCGCTGCCGCGTCTGCACGGCGGCAAAATCCGGATCGTCATGACGAAATAACCACAAGGCATAAATCGCCACCGAAGAGAGCACGAGGAACGCTCCGAAGCACAGCTTCAGAAAAGCCCAGGAGATGAACTTGCGCAGAGAGGACAGCACGACAACCGGAGTGTGCGACGGTCTCGGCGATGATTTCAACCGCCCAGATTCAGCGAACGACGTTATTTGCCGAAATCATCGCTGCCCGTATTCGCGCACGAGCCGCTTCAGCTCGCGCAACGCCTCACCGGCACTCGCCTCGGCAAACGTCACCGTGTGCGTCCGCCCGTCGGCGCGGCGCACCTCGAGGCTGTATTGGAAGTTATCCGCGCTCGGCCCGCGCTCCGGCAATTCCGACGGCAGCTCAAAAAATGCCGCTTCCTCGAGCAGTTGCTCCAAGCGCTGCGCCACATCGTCGGGCAGCCCCGACGCCACCAGCACGATCGACGGAGGACGGATTCCCGCAACCCCGCCGCTGCGCATAAGTGTGAACTTAACCGATTTATTTGTCGTCATGAGAGCACCCCCACTTTTTTCCACGCGGCTTTCACCGCTTTGCATTCGGCGCTGGCATCGCCGAACAGCGAGCTCGCGGAATCAATCGTGGCTTTCGCCGCCGTCTTGAAGGTCGAGTCGGCGCGAATACGATTGCACAACGCGTCGTACCAAATCTTCCCCGCCCGCTCCCACGCGTATCCGCCAAGCTGATGCGCCACGAGGTAGAACGCGCGGTTCGGTATGCCGGAGTTAATGTGCACGCCGCCGTTGTCACCGGGCCGCGTGTCAGGCAGTTTCAGATAATCTTTCATGTGTCCGGGCTGCGGATCCTTGCCGCCAAAACGCTCGTCGTCATACGCCGAGCCCGGCTCCTTCAATGAGCGCAGCGCGATGCCATTGACCGATTTGCTGAGCATGCCCGCGCCGATCAACCAGTCCGCCTTCGCCGCCGTCTGCTTCTTCTTCCATTGTTTCACGAGCGAGCCAAACACATCGGAAAACGATTCGTTCAAAGCGCCCGACTGGCCGTGATACTTCAGGCCCGCCTCGTACTGCGTGATGCCATGCGTGAGCTCGTGCGCGATGACTTCGAGGCACTTCGTGAAACGGATGAACGTCTCCCCATCGCCATCGCCGTAGATCATCTGCGTGCCGTTCCAAAACGCATTATCAAACGACTCGGTGGGATCTTGACGAAAATGCACCGTGGCATCGAGCCGCATGCCGCGGTCATCAATCGAATTACGCCCATACACCTTCGAGAAAAAATCGTAAACCACGCCCGCGTGATCGTAAGCCTCGTTCACCATGCGGTCCTTGCCCTTCGCGCCGCCCTCGCCGCGCACCAAAACGCCCGGCAGCTCCGAGGCTTTTTGTGCATCGTAAATGGTTCGGCGCTTCACGCCCGCCGGCGTCATAAGTGAAACCGCGCCCAGCACGCCCAGCATAGTACGCTGGCCGCGCAACTGCTGCGAGCCAAGCAGCGTGCTCAGTGCGCACGAACTCCGCTTGTCATCACCACTGCGGACCAGGCCGCGCATCATATGGGCGGGGATGATGGTACAAAACGGGCAACCCGTGTGGACGTCCGGACGAACACGACGGGCAATTGGCATTTTCGACTTCATGGGTGTTGAAGATTGAGGAAGTGATCAAGGCCGGAGCCGCCCCCACGTTGCCGCGATCAATCTCGGAAGCAACCCCAAGCGCGCACTGAGCCGACACCGCGCTTCAGAACAAAAAACACACCCGAGCTCAAAAACTCGGATCCGCGAGTAGATAATTTCCGCCCGGCAGATCGTGAATCAAGCTCTCCTCGCCGAAAGAATGCCAGCCCGCGGCCATCATGGGACCGCGCATCTGCCGCCAGTGTTGCCGCGTCACATCGACCACCACGCGGCGATAGTCGTAGCCATGCGGATCATCCTTCAAACCGCTCAGATAAACTTCTCCACCATTTTTCGAACCGATGGCGGTTAAGTCATCGATCAAAACGCCTGCAGTTTCCATCGGGTACGCGATCATCATAAGTGTTGGCAGTCGAAATAAGCTGCCAGCCCATGTAATCGACGCGAACACTCACCGCCTGAAGCCCGATCGGCGTTTGACGACAGAGGACTTCCCCCTGCGCGACCACCCTGTCCCCCACGCCCGATAAAAAGTGGCTGGCCACCAGCCAGCCTCGCTCACGACACCGGGGCCAGCGTGGCGGCCACGGGAATGCGGTAGGCTTTCACCGCGGGCACGATGCCGCCCAGCGCTGACAGCGCGATCATCGCCAGTGGGCACAGCACCAGCACCGGATGCCATACCGCGAGTTCCAGCACCACGCCCGTCTGCACACGAATCACATTCGTCACGACCACCAGCAACACGCCGTACACCGCAAAACCGGCCGCCGCACCCAGCGCGCCCACCGCCGCCGCCTCGGTGACGACCGCGCCAAACACCGTACGCCGGTGCGCCCCGAGCGCCCGCAGGATCGCGATGTCACGCCGCCGCGCGTTCATCGAAGCATAGATGCTCGCCAGCACCGAACCAGCCGCCACCAGCCCAACGAGGTACGCCACCAACTCCAGCACGCGGTCGAACCAACCGATCTTGGCAAAAAGTTCACCCACGATCGCCCCCACCGGATACGCGAAAGTGAGCCGGTTGCCCTGCTTGTTGTACGCCAGGTCCAACATGAAACCGGCCGTCGGCGAACGCAGCTGCAACAGCACCGCGCTCACCTCCGTCGCCGCCGCAGGGTTATGGCCGCTCATCGTCTGCACGCCTTCCAGCGGCGTCCAGATCACGCGGTCGGCCGGCGTGTTGGTCGGCGCAAGAATGCCAACCACCGTGTAAAGCTCATCGTGCTCGTGCTGGTCATCGAACGCGAGTCCGTGAAACGGATGAAACGTCGTGCCCACTTTCCAGCCGAGCTGGCTCGCCGCAAAACTGCCGACAACCGCCTCAGTTTTCTCCGGCTCGAAAAATCGCCCCGCCGCCAAGGTGTATTTTTTCGCCGCGTGATACTCCACGTCGGCAAACAACTCCGGCACCGTGCCGACGATGCGCCAGCCGCGAAAATTATCGCCCACCGCGATCGGAATCGCGGTCTTCACCGCCGGATGGCGTTTGATCTGCTCGTAATCGGCCCACGCCAGATTCCCCGGCGAGGCTTCGAGGTGAAAGATCGCGTTGAGCACGAGCTGCAGTTTCGAGCCGCGCGCGCCGAGCACCGCGTCGAAACCCGCCGTCGTCTGCGTGAACGTGCGCTGCGACTGCGTTTTAACGAACCACACCGTCATCAACAAACCCGACGCCAGCGCGAGGCTGCACGCCGTGACGAGCGTCGAGAGCGCGTGCTGCCGCAGACTGCGATAGACGATGAGCAGGAGCGTCATGAGGCCGCGCCTTGGTTCAACCGATTGATTTCGGAAAATTCCCGTACCCGCTCAAATTGCGCGAGCGCCTGTTCGTCGTGGCTCACCAGCAGGAGCGCCGCGCCAGACTCGCGGCAGGTTTCGCGGATCAGCGCGAGCGATTCCGCCGCGTTGCGCCGGTCGAGATTACCGGTCGGCTCATCGGCCAGCACGAGCGTGGGTCGGTTTGCGAGCGCCCGCGCCACCGCCACGCGTTGCTGCTGGCCGGTTGAAAGCTGACTCGGGAAATGGCGCAGATGCCCGCCCATGCCGACGCGTTCCAGCACGGCGCGGGCGTGTGCGCGGTCAGCTCCAGGGCCAAACGACATGCCGAGGAGCACGTTTTCCAATACCGTGTACCCTTGCAGGAGATTGAACGTCTGGAAAATGTAGCCGAGCTTTTCGGCGCGCAACCGGTCGCGCTTGGGTTCGCTGAGCGCCGCCATGTCCACGCCGCCGAGTTCGATCCGTCCGGCGTCCGCGTCGAGGAGGCCCGCGATCAGATGCAGAAACGTCGTCTTGCCGCTGCCGCTTTCGCCGCGCAACGCGAGTTGTTCGCCCGCCGCCAGCGCGAAGGCCGACACCTCCACGATCATCGTGCGCCCGCCGGAAGGCGACGGATACGATTTGGCGAGACCTGCGATGGCCAACATGCCGCCCACAGCAACTCAAACCACGCCCCGCTTCGAGGGGATTCTGTGCACGTCGCAAAATTGTTTCTTCGGCGACTCGTCGCACCGCCGCTCAACTCAAGCAGTTTAATAAAAACAGTAACCGCGGCCGTCTCGCGTAACGTACTGGGAGGGGCGAGGCGTCTCTGACGAGCCGATACAAACCACGGCTCATCGGGGACGGTCCGCCCTACCGAAAACGGCCACAACATAACTCACACGACTCTTGTGGCTTGGGGCGCGGCTTCACCGATGGGCAGCTCGATCACGTAGGTCGCGCCGACGCCCGGCGTGCTCTCATACCAGAGGCAGGCACGCATCGCTTTCACTAGATTCTCGACCAAGGCGAGGCCATAGCCCGTAGCGTTTTCCGCACCGTGGAGCGAAGCCCCCATCTGGTGGTAACTGCCAAACACCTTTGAATGATCCGCAACGGAAACGCCCGGCCCTTCGTCGCTCACCGAAATCAAAACCCGGTCCGAGACCGGCCAAAAAGCCACCGAGACCGCGCTGTCCGGCGGCGCCACTTTCAAGGCACCCACCAGCAAACTCTCCAGCACCTTCCGCAACACATCGACATCGGCCATGACCAGCGCCGTCTTACCCGCGTTAGGGGCCGAGAGACGCACCCGCCGTTTTGCCGCAGCCCCTTCCAGCCGCGCCATCACCTCGCCCACCACTGCGCCGATATTCACTACCGTGACGTTCATGGCCTTGCCGCCTTCCTCAAGCGACTGAATTTCACGCAACGCATCGAGCGCCTTCTGTATCCGTGTGGCGTGTACAACGATCCCCATAGCGGATTCCCGAACCCCCGCCGCCGTGGACTGATCGCCGCCCAGCTTCTCCGCCTGCGCCTTAATGTCGGCCAGCGGGTGAAACATCTCCTGCGCTGCCAGCTGCAACAGCCGCGACTTCTCCCCAGTTAAACTGACCGTCAGCTCCTTGCTACGAGTCAATTCGCGCTGCAAACGCGACCGATCCACCCGCAACAGTTTGTGATTCTTCTGCCGCCGCAGAACATACCAGCCGGCGAAACCGCACACCAGCAATGCGCCCAGCAGCAAATACCAAAGCGTGCTAGAACCCAGTGCCGCCACGGGTCGCGACGGTGCCCAAGCCTCGCACGATGCCTGCACCTCCCGCGGCGACACCGTGGCGATCGACTGATTCAAAATCGACACCAATTCAGGCCAGTCCCGCCGCACCGCGATACACAACTCATGGTGTTGCTCCAGCGAGCCCACGATTTTTAAGCCCGTCAGCTGGCTGCTCTGGATGACATACCCCGCCTCCAATGGATCAGCCAGCACGACATCGACCCGCCCCTTGGCCACGGCCTTCAGCGCATTTTCCAACGTGTCAAAGGGCACCGGTGTCGCCCCCACCGCCACCGCCGCGGTAGACGAACCACTGGTCACCGCCACGCGCCTGCCGGCGAGCCGAGCCGGGCTGGAGTAAAAAACGGAGTCACCCTCGGCGATCATCGCGAAGGGAAAAGACAGAAAGGGTTCGGTAAATAAAAACGCCTTCTCCAGCTCCGGCGTACGCACGGCACCGACGATCACATCGATCTCGCCATTGCGCATACTCTCGATGGCTTCAGAGCCCGCGCCGACATGCTTGGCCGCTACCTGCAAATTTACCCGTCCGGCCAGCCGGTTCATCATGTCGCGATTAATACCCGCGGGCTCCCCCGCCTGATCCGACATACTGAATGGCGCATGCAACACCGCGAATCCCGCCCGCAGCGTCTTGTGGCTGGCAAACCAGTCACGCTCCTCCGACGAATAGTCCGCGGCATGCAAACATGGCCCTGCCAGCGCCAGCAGCAAACTGCACATGGCGACAAAAACTAGGGTAAACATACCTGGAAATAGACGGAAAAAGCTGGTCATAACTTCACGCATAGTCTCGCGCGGAGAGTGACTGTTCCTTGCCGAACCCCTCACTGCAAAATAAAAAACCAAGCGCGCCGCCTAAACCTTTAAGCAACGCGCTCGGAAAAAACCTTACTCCTTGGATGTCTTCGGCTTGCGCGGCGCGCGCGGCCGGGCCGGCCGCTTGGCAGACTTAGCTGGTCTGGCCTCGGCCCCGGCAGCTTCAGCCTTTTCGTCGGTCGCCGCGTCCGATGCTTCGGCGGCATCCAGCTCCAGCTGGCCCACCGGCTCTGCGGAAATCACCGATACATCAGTCGGCGCAACAGCTTCGTCCGAAACGGCTTGCGCGGTGGGAGCCGGGCTCTCGTCGCTAGACACCGGTTCGGCCATGCGCACGGATGCCTCTTCGGGGGCAGACTCCGTCGACGGCGCGGTCACCGGCGCTAAGGAAGGAGCCGCTTCGTCCGGCGAGACGGCGGAAACCGCGTCGCCAGCCACCACGGCCGAATCGGATTTCGGCGCGTCATCGCGCTTCTCACGTCCGTTGATCCAGATACCGCCACGGCTGTCCTTATTAACCCAAAATTCACCGCCCTCGATTTCGACGAAGACCGGCTTGTCGGCGGCATGCTCAGGCACGTTGAGCCCAAGCCCGGCGAGTGCGGCGACGAAATCGGCGTCGCTCAACTTCAGCGCACGGGCGAGGAAGACCACGCTGCCGGAGTAACCCGGACCGCGACGATTGCGGCGCATGAGCGGACGAATCCGGTCGAGCAAAGACGAACCCGTCGGCACCGGCTCAGTCGTGGCGCCAGCGGCCTGATCAGCAGGAGCCATACCCTCGGCCGGGGCAGCAGCAGCGGCGGCGGCCTGCGCCTGTTCGCGGGCTTCGGCGCGCGCTTGTTCGCGAGCGGCGATTTGCGCAGCGATGGCGGCGGCTTTCGCAGTTGCGGCGGCTTGAGCGGCAGCCTGACGCTCAATACGTTCGACGTTGCGCTTTTCGATCTCGGCTTTTTCCGCGTCGCGCTCGGCCACGAGCTCGGCGGTGGCGGGATCATCGGCGGCCAATTTTGTCACCGGCGCGACACGGAAGGTCGGGCGCGGTTTCTCGCGGGTGTTGAGGAAATACTGACCGCGATTGTTGCGGTTGACCCAGTAGAGGTCGCCCTCGAATTCAAAATACTCCGGATCGGCCTCTTCCGTCTCGGGCAGCGTAAAGCCGCATTCTTTAAGCGCACCGACGATGTCGGTCTCTTTTTGATCCCAGCGCTTGGCCAGATAATCGAGGGCCACGGCCATGCCCGGTCCGCGTTGGTTGCGGCGGAGATGTGGTTTGATGGCCTCAAACAAGGTGGGCAACTCATCCTGCGTTTCCTCCCACTTATCCCAGTCTTCAGCATCCTCGTCTGGCGCATCCGGATCGAGATCGCGCTCAGTGTCGCGAACTGTGCGCAGCGACGTGCCTTCGACTTTCGTCTTTGGCGGCTCGCCCTCGACAAGAGCGGGCGCGAGCGCGGGCTTTTCCTCGACGGCGGCGGTTTTGGCCGACAACGAAGACGCCGCGGGCGGTTGGTCCCAAGCCATCGGTTTCGGTGCCGTCACAATCGTTGCTTCCGGCGGAACCCAGTCGCGCGTCGTGGCGCGACGTGCGAGGCCGTTGAAAGCGAGCGGATTGTTAGGCAGGGTTTGAAAGTTGATGATCTCCCACTCGTCTTTTCCGAGTGCGTTGAGATGTGCCTCCAGCAGGGACGGTGATGCAAAACCGTGTAAACCGCTGGTGATGATTTTATATTCCCAAAGAGCCATAGTGTTACGGGTAGACGAAAACGAATCCCAAATACCACGCCGCTTGCCGAGCCAAATCTCGCCCCGCCACCCGGCTTTCGCTGACAACAGGAAGATGGACCCACGCGAAACGCCCATTCCGTCCTTGCGCCAACGCCCGTCTCACCAGCCAATATCCGCGTGCCGCCTCGTCGTCTCGATCAACTTCTCGCCAACCTCGGTTACTGCTCACGCAGCGAAGCGCGCGATTGGCTCAACGCCGATTGCGTCACCGTGCGCGGTAAACCCGTCTACGACCCCAGCACCAAGGCCAGCGCCGCCGATGTCCTTGTCGACGGCGCGCCGCTCGATCACCCCGAAGGCCTGCTGCTCCTCGTCAACAAACCCCTTGGCCTCGTCTGCTCGCACGAGAACCGCGAAGGCCCCAACGTCTACAGCCTGCTCCCCGAACGCTGGCGCCGCCGCAATCCACAGATCACCAGCATCGGCCGCCTCGACAAAGACACCAGCGGCCTGATCCTCCTCACCGACCAGACCGCGCTCGTCCACCAGCTCACTTCGCCCAAACACAAGGTCCCGAAAACCTACCGCGCCACCGTCACCACCTCGCTTTCCGACGACCTGATCCCGCTTTTCGCCAGCGGCACGCTCCTGCTCGCCGACGAAAAAGAACCCTGCCTCCCCGCCGAGCTGCGTATCCTTAATCCCACGACGGCCGACCTCGTCCTGACCGAAGGCCGCTATCATCAGGTTCGGCGCATGTTCGCCAGCCAAGGCCGCGAAGTGCTCACGCTTCACCGCTCGCATTTCGGCTCGCTCGACCTCGGCGACCTGACTCCCGGTCAATGGCGCAAACTGCCACTCAGCACGTTCGACACCGCTTGAAGCAAACTTCGCCCAGTGGAACCGCAGAGGGCGCAAAGCGCGCAGAAAAAGCCAATGCCTGGCGACAGCAAAAAAACACCCGCCAGTCATCGCCACGCCGCGCCCAGATTTGCCCATGCCGATCCCTCCGCGCACGCGGCGCGCTTCGCGGTAAAAATCGGAAACGAGGAAACTCCACTCCTGCCTTTTCCAGCCTTCCTGATTTCCAGATAACCTGCTTTCGTCTTTTTCCATGTACGATTTCCCGCTCACCGGCGCACAAAAAACCTACCTTCGCGGCCTTGGCCAACGACTCGAACCCGCCCTCAAGGTTGGCCGCGCCGGACTCACGCCCACCTTCTTCAAAGAGCTGCAACGCGTCCTCAACCTCAACGAGTTGGTAAAGCTCCGCTTCCTCGGTGCCGAACGCGACGAACGCGCCGCCCTCTGCGACCAGATCGCCGACGAAGGCCGCAGCGTATGCGTCGGTGCCGTAGGTCACACCGCCCTCTTTTATCGCCAGCAATCCGACCCGCAAAAACGCGCCATCACCCTGCCCGAACCGCGCGTCGAAGCGCCCTAATGCAGGGACAGGGCGCACGTCAGTTGCCGGCTCTGAGTTTTCGCATATCTAAAGCACTGCCATGATCACCACCCGCACGCTCCTCGCCACCAGCCTGCTCCTGTCCACCACGCTCGCGCTCCGCGCCCAGCCCGAACCGCCGCCCGCGCCGGGCCAGATTGGTCTTTCCCTGTCGAGCACCGCCACCGCATCCGGCAAAGCCGAACTAAAGGCCGGAGCCAACACCTACGACCACGTCGAGATCAAGAACTACGACTGGAAGCTCGCCCAGCGCATCCCGCTCGAAGACCGCCGCAGCCTCGCCGTCGGCCTCGACTACGGCGTAACCGCCATCGGCACACGCAACCGGCATCACGCCACCGCCACGCCAGTCCCGCTGCCCTCAGATTTGCAGAGCCTCGGCGCCTCGCTTCGCTACACGCACCCGCTCGACCCGCAGTGGATATTGACCGGTTCGGTTTCCGCCGGTAGCCACGTCGCCGAGACCGGCCTCCTCTCCGACGGCTGGGGCGCGGGAGCCAGCGTGATCGCCCTCTATAATCAAAGCCGCGAACTCACCCTCGTCTTCGGCGTCGTCTACAACTCGCTCTCGGAAAACTTTAAGGTCATTCCTATTTTCGGCCTCAACTGGCGACCAGCAGACAAATGGTCCGTCAACCTCGGCCTACCGAAAACCGGCGTCACCTATAAATTGAACGAAAAGATTTCCCTCGATCTTTCCGTCTCCGGCGAACGCGGCTCCTACGCCGTGAATGACGACCCGCTGCCCGGAGCCGCGCCGCGCTCGCTCGCCGACAGCAGACTCCAATACCTAGAAGCGCGCCTCGGCTTCAGCTGCGATTGGAAAATTAACGACACCTTCCGCGTCTCCGGCACAGCCGGCCAAGTACTGTACCGCCAGTTCAAGTACATCGACCGCGACTACACACTCACCTCGCGCGACCTCGTTCCCTTCGTGACGTTGTCCGCCAGGATCTCGCTCTAAAGCCGTTTAACTTAACCCGCCTCCGTGTAGGCAACCCGCTTGCGGGCGCGCTTCAGGCCGAGCGCGCCTCCGTGTAGGCAGCCCGCTTGCGGGCGCGCTTCGGGCCGAGCGCGAGCAAGCTCGCTGCCTACGCAAACCGCGGTCTACAAAAAACCCGGCTGAATTTATCGAACCGCTCTAAAGCCACAGCGGGCCTGAGCCGCCCGCCGCGCCAATCCCTCCCACCGATCAATTGCAAACTCAGGCCGCGACACGCTGCGGCTGCGGAGCCTCACGACCGCACAGCTCGCGACCCGGCGAACGCAACGCCCACGGCAGCGGCTCAATGCCCTCGAGTCCGAGCGACAGCACATATGTCCGCCACGTTTCGCCCGGCAGCGCCGACCACGGTTCACAGCGGAAACCCCGGACGCGGTACAGCGCGAGCGCCTTGGTGTACTCCTCTTCATCCGTCGTCCACAGGCGCAGCACGCTCTTTTTTTCGGCACGCGCCTCGGCGATCACCCAGTCGAGCAATTCCGCACCTTTGCCGCGACCGCGGGCGGCGGCGTGCAGGCCGTACCACGCGAGCCACGTTTCGTCCGGCTGCGCGGTATAGTTATAGAGTCCGGCGAGACCGGCGACGCGCCCGGCTTGCAGCGAAGTCCAAAAACGGACCGAGGCCAAACCGCGCTCCCCGAGGAACGCGGTATGAGTGGCAGATGACACCGCCGCATGCAGCGCGGCTTGATGTTCATGCTCCCACGGAAACAGTTCTGCGGCCAAATGCTGCGTCTCCACAAGCGTGTCAGGCATGAGCGGAACAAGATTCATAGAGCCCGTAAGCTAGCCGACCTCACCCGTTCGAGCCAGAATACAGCCCGCAAAACACCCCAATAGGGGAAAACCTAATAAGTTTGGCGGTGCGACCTTAGTTCCGCCTTTCTCAGGCGACTCGCTTAACATAGCCACACAAACTGTTTTCAAATAACAACTTACAACTATTGAGACAATGTCTCACAGGCAATCCCTCCATTACGCCGCCTTTTAAGTTCACGGCGCGATCACCGCGCTGACTTGACGGAGGCCGCCAGACGCTTTTCTGGCGCAGTTTATTTCTTCGCCCCGCTGCTGGATGCGAGCCCGCCCCACGCCCACACAAACAACCGACTGTACCACGGTGACCGCGCATAAGTGTTATTTGCCGCCGGTTCACCCGCTACAAAAAGGGCGCGATGCCTTAAATCGAAATCCACCCAAGCAGATTCGTGCGCGGGTGTCGTACACCCGGAGGCCAAACCAACCCACACCACTCTTACAATGGATCGTTTCATGAGAGCGCGTGTCACAAAGCGCGGCGACCTGATTGCTGACCACAAAAAAATTCTACCAAATCGCCCAATAAAAATTGGGCCTGCCCGCCTTGGCCAAACAACCTCAACCTGCCGCGCCCTTTTTGGAAAATACTTCGGCGTCATGATTGATTCCCTCGAGTGAATCACTACGACAGCCCAATGCATATGAGAGCGAGCGGCAGAAAAGTGAGCGCCTGGCTACCGGTGGTCCTGTGGATGGGCGTGATCTTCACCGCCTCGACCCATTACGGCTCCACCTCAAACACCACGAGCGTACTTGAACCGTTAGTCATGTGGGTGGCCCCAGATACTCCGCCTGAACAGTTCGATCAAGTGCACCACCTCGTGCGCAAAGCCGCCCATTTTACGGAATACGCCGTCCTCGCCCTCCTGGCACTGCGCGCCCTTCGGATGACCGCAGGACGCCGACTCGGCAAAAGCCACCTTCGCGCCGGTGGCCTGATCCTGTTATTCGTGGCGGCCTACGCTTCGACGGACGAATACCATCAATCGCTTGTCACCGAGCGGGGCCCTTCCGTTTACGATGTACTCATCGACACGTCGGGCGCGCTGGCCGCACTGACCGTTTTGGGCCTTGTTGAACGAACCAAACGCCAGACGAAAGAGAACTCCCCTGCGATGGAACCCGTCGCCGCAAACGTGTACGCCGAGCCTGCACGCCACCGTTAAATCTATGATTTGCACGACTTACGCATCAATAGCGTTCCGCACAAACCTTAGCTCACGTCGATAAGCCATTGACCAACCAGACTAGCGTGGGCAAAACACCGGCACTATGTTCATCATACTTGGTGCAGACGGGAAAGAATACGGCCCGGTTACGACCGATCAGGTGAAAGCCTGGATCTCGGATGGCAGAGCAAACCACGACACTCAAGTGAAGCGTGAAAGCGAAACCCTCTGGAAACGCATCGGAGACCTCGCCGAGTTTGCCGGCACGATCAGCCTGCCTCCGCCGGTGATCGCCCCGACGGGCCCCATCGATCCACGCGCCTACGCCGAAACGATCATCGCGCGCAACGCGCCGCTCGATATCACCGGCTGCCTCAGCCGCAGCTGGAAATTGGTCACCGGCGACTTCTGGTCCATCGTCGGGACAACCGCGCTGGCGCTGATCATCTTAGGCGTACTGAGCATCATCCCTCTATTGGGCGCGCTCGCTAACCTCGTCATTTCCGGCCCCATCGCTGGCGGCCTCTTCTTCTTCCTTCTGAAGAAAATCAGAAGCGAAACGGCAACGACGTCCGATATTTTTGCCGGCTTCAACTTGGCCTTTGGGGCCCTGTTCCTCGGCGCGCTGGTGGTGGCAATCTTCACCGGCCTCGGCGCGTTGCTCCTGATTCTGCCCGGCATCTACTTGGCCGTGGCCTACCAGTTCGTCTCCATGCTGATCATCGACAAAAAACTCGATTTCTGGTCCGCGATGGAAGTCAGCCGCCGCGTTATCTCTGCCCAGTGGTTCCGCCTCCTTGGATTGGTACTGCTCAGCGGGCTCGTGATTCTGGCGGGCTTTATCGCCCTCGGCATCGGCGTTTTCGTGGCGATCCCCGTCGTCTATGGCGCGCTGGCTTACGCCTACGAGGATCTTGTCAACCCGCCCGCCAAGCCCTGATCCGGCCACCGCTTCAAAGCACTCGATCAGCCATCGCCTCGCCGCTCAAAAATGCGGCGAGGTTTTTTGTGAAATGCCGAACCAACGCCTCGTCCTGATCGTGCCGGCCGCCCGCTGAATGCGGCGTGATAAAACAATTCGGCGCGTACCAGAGCCGGTCCGACGGCGGCAACGGCTCCGGCATCATCACGTCGAGGTACGCCGCGCCGAGCCGCCCCGAGGCCAGCGCCTCGATGAGCGCATGCTGATCCACCGTCGTGCCGCGGCCGACATTGTAGAAATGCGCACCAGGCTTGCACCAGCTGAGCCGCCGGGCGTTGACGTAGTTGCGCGTTGTCGGGTTGTCGGGCAACACGTTCACCACATGATCGGCCTCGGCGATCACCGAGCTCAGCCGCTCCTCGGAAATGATATGCACGCCGGGTTCGCTGTAAGCCTTCCGCCGCACCGCGTAGAGTTTCACGTGAAACGGCGCGAGCAACTCCGCCACCCGCCGTCCGATCGCGCCGAAACCAAGTAACAAAACCGTCTGCCCATTCAACAATCGCGATTGCGCCCGCCGCTCCGAAAAAAGCCAGGCGCGATCCGTGAGCTGCGTTTGATGCGAAGGCAGCAGCTGTCGCCCCAACGCCAGCATCATCGCCAACACATGCTGCGCGCACGGCTCGGCAAACACACTCGACGCGTTCGTAAGCGCTGCCCTGCGCCGCAGCATCGCCTCGCGGAAATCCTCGCGGTCATAGTTCGTGAAACCCGCCGAGGTGAGCGTGATCCAGCGCAACCGGTCGCACGCCATCGCCTGCTCCACCGGCGGCTGGCCAAACGCGATGTCGGCCTGTGCGAGCGCCGGATCGATTTGCCCCGGCGTGAGCACCGACGCCGACGCCTGCGCGCTGAAAACCACCCGATGCGGCTGCACACCCTCAACGAGAAGTCTTTCTGCTGGTTCGGCAAACTTTGCGTTGCACCAAATGTTCAAAGGAGAAGCCATGCCGACAACTATCCGCAAAAAGAACTCAGGATCAAGAAACAGGATGCGTGTGCCCTTTATAAGACACACGTAAGGGCGCAGTCTCGCTGCGCCCGGACTTGCGCGCACGACGCAAATCCTAAACTTAGAGCGCAGCGAGACTGCGCCCCTACGAACAAAAACCACGATTTACACCTAAAATGACGCATTGGGTATTTTCTTTTGACCCGAACTGACCTCTCGGTCTTTGGAGGGCAGGCCGCCGTGACCACCGTGGCGAACCGGTGACGACAGCGCCTCAGCGTCCCTTGTCGGGCAGATAACGAAGAAGAACTAAGAGACGGCCGCCGCCACGCTCGCACCCAGCATGAGGAGCGTCACGGGCAACCAAAGTTTTCGCTCCAGCCGACTCGGAGTAATCGCATTCAACAGGACGCCGAGAGCGCAATAAGCCACCACCATCCAGACCATACCATGCGAGGCCGCCTGCAGCGCCGGAAAGGCGAACCCAGCCCGCGCGGCAACAATCGCGGCAAATCCGCTGAGCAGGAAAACCGACACCAAAGGTACAAAACGCCACCGCAGCGGGAGCACGCCTTTCACACGACCACCGAGCGTGAACTCACCCCAAGGCGCGCCACCGAGTAAGGCTAGCTGAAAGAGAACCACCCCAAGCGTGAGCAAAAGAAAGAGGATTGTAGAAACAGCGAGCATGATAGAGTTAAGCGGACCGCACCACAACCATGGCAGACCGGTCGGCGCGGCCTAGCCTCAATTGGCGAGGGATCGCGGAAGACCACAAGGCCCGATTCAGCATTGCTAAAAAAGGATCGGTTAGGCGCGTTGACTACTGACGTTAGTAATCGGTTTTTCCGGAAGGGATCGTCGCCCCCCCCGCGTGCTGGTCATGCAGCATCCGCCACCACCACAGCGCGGGCACGCTGACATGCCAGCGGCACGTGAGCATAACAGCACCCGCGGCTTCAACGAAAAAGGCGGGGGAGCTTCACCCCTCCTTTGCCCAAATATTTTTTGGAACGCGGCCTCCGACCAACCGGCTACATTAAGATAACAGGGATCCGGATTTGGTTTTATGAGCCCACCACCGATAGAGCATGAGGCAGAGAAGGAAGCCGGATGCGGCCCACGCATACGAACTGGGCTCGGGCACGGGCGTGCCGGTGATATGCTGTTGCAGAATGACGATATTGAATGGGTAGGTCGCACTATTGAGCAATGTCGACGCTCCTCCCGTCGGCGCGAACCCAGGACCGGTTTCAGTTGAAGCAAATTCGAAGGGCGACGTTGCCCAATAGATGCCCTCAAGGAAGGGAATCTGGCCATTGATAATTTGCAGGCCCAGGCTGCCCAACGACTGACCTTCCTGCCATTGCCCATCGAGAAAGCCGAGTGGATTGGTTCGGCTATAGAGCTCGAGATTCACGGCCGTGTAAACCGTCATCGCGGGATCACCGGCCAACGGTGCCAGATCCGGAATGCGCGTGAAGCGTGAGGATAACAAGTCGAGCTCCTCGAAGTGCTACGGGCTCTCTTTCTTGATGTTCCCGCCAAACACCTGACTCGTCCCGTCCTTACTGACGATGGATTGTTTCCAGTCAGTCGCGCCCCGAAGGGCGGTGAAAGTAAACTTAACCGCCTTGCCCGCCAGATCCGGTCGGAGATTCCCCCAATCGAACAGCACGCTCGACGCGATAAATCCATTTTCCACCGGCTGGCCTTCGATTTCATACGTGTAGGTGAAGCCGCCGTCCCGGCCCACGCCATTGAAGGTCCAGTTGAAAAGGATGTTTTGATCCTTCGTGATCGAATCATTGATTACGTAAGCCGAACCAATGTTTACCGTGATGAACAGTATGGCGGCCCAAACGATTATAAAACGAAACGTTGTTTTTGATGTCATGGGCCCTCCCTGCTCTTTGTGGTTTTGATGCCTCTCTCACCAAGCTGCGCGACACTTTAGTGTTGCTAGTGAAGGGTGTCCGCCATCGGCAATTCGGAGCATGCGGTTTTGCAAGTTACAGGGGTATTTCCGAGGCGACAGGAAGGCTCAGGAAACTCCCCGGCGCGGTTAACACCCACGTTCAGATCACACAGGAAATCACAGCCTGGAGCGCAAAAAAGCACGGAGCGACAAGGCCGGTCCGTGCTGGTGTGATTTTTTAATATGTGGGCTCAGAGCCAAGCTTTGCCAGCGGGCAGGACTTCGCGGCCAAAGAGATCGTTCAGAAGGATGCGCGCCATCATGTACCACGCGGCCAGCGCGCAGGCCATGAGTTCGTAACCGGCGATCTTATTGTAGATCGGGTCGCCGAAGTGACCGATGTCGAGGAGAACGAATCCGATGAGAAGCAGCGTGAAGGTAATCGCCATCGCGCCATGCACACGCATCGAACCGATCCAGAGGATTGAGGTAAAGAGCGTCCAGGCGATCAGGAACCAGCCCACATCGGTCTTCGACGCGACGAAGAGTCCGAAGTTATTCGCGATGAGCATCAGGCACAGGCTGATCCAGAACGCGCCGTACGCGGTGAACGCGCAGTAGCCAAAATTATTGCCCATCTTGTGTTCTTGGAAGCCGGCGATCAGCTGCGTGAGGCCGCCGAAGATGAGACCGAGCCAGATGACCGGGCCATTGCCCATCCAGCCCACATTGTGGAACTGAAGCGCGAGCGTGGTCAGGCCGAACCCGGCGAGACCGACAACCGCCGGATTGGCAAGTTTAGGTGAAGGAGGAGTGGTGTTATTGGACATGGAAAATTCCTGATGGCTGTGAACAGCTACAAAAGAAATGAAAGTAGACCGCGCGCCTTGCAGGGTAAGGGCGAAGCGTGACGACGCTACAGCTATTAGGCCAGATTGCCCGGACCTAAAGGCTCCGTAATAGCCGGCTGGTGCCCAAGCGATGGATTCCGCACGTTACCATGGATAAATGCAGCCGAGTTCGTGCAGCCGAAGCCTGATTCAAGTGATCAAATGGCCCAAAATATGGGCGTTTCGCGGTGGAGACCGCAGGACTTAGCTCTAAGCTGTCGCGCGTGAGTCGTGCTTTTGTATGCCCAGCGCAATTGCACCTTCAATAAGCACTTTCAGAATCGGGTTACAGCCTCGGAACGTCATCCGGTTGAGCAACGCTTCACCATGCTCCTCCAGCAATCCGGTCAACAACCCATTTACAAACGAACTGTTCCCATGCCGTACACCCGTGAAATCGAGTATAATATCGGCCTGCATCCCCACGTAAGGATCGATTCTCACCATGCGAAAAGCCACCGCCTTGGCGCCATCCGCCAAATGCGATCCCAGTTCTTCAGCAAGGTGCAGCTCAAGTTTCATGTTTTAAGTGAATCTAGTACTAATCGGCTTTTTTGCGAGTAAGCCAGCCTCTTGTTTTGCGGCGTCCAGCAAAATGTAGAAGTCCTGCAACTTATCATGAAAAAAAGCTAGGGTCACGAGCGTTCCGCGATAAAAACAACCTGACGGCAAGCTCTGCTCGTTAATTCGTCCGTCTGGATCCATTTGCACAATTCCTGTCCCGCTGAGAATCAACACCCAGGCCTGCGTACGACGTGCGAGCCCCGTGACCAACGTGAGCCCCACCCCCTGATTCACAGGCTCGCCCTTCGAAGACACTCTCGGTTCGAGCGCCTTCCGGATAGCCGCTGCATCAGAGAGTCCGCGGCTCCAAGCTAAACCCGCATCAACCGAAGCTCTGGCGAATCCCGTGACCATTGTCGGCAACAGCGATCCGCACCATTGGCGGCGCCTTTGTTGACTTGCGCGGCAACATAACCCGTGCCGCGACTATGCTGCCGAACATTCGCACCGAGTTCGCCGATCACGTAAGCTGCTAAATCATAAAGTTGACTCGCAGGATGCTCGAGATCGTCCCCTCCGGGCGCCAGACAAGCGGCCACGTCCTTACTAATCGCATCAACATCGACAATTGGCCGTACCGGCACGAACCGTCCGTGCGAGGGATGACGTTCAAATTCCTCAGTGCTCGATACACCGCAAATCCGAAGCAAATCCATGCGCTGCAGATATCCGAGAATTGGACATTGCTGTATACCTTCAAACTGAACGCGGTGGACATGCTGACTTTGCCAATGTTTCACCGTGGCAGCCAGCGCAACAAGTCCTGCTGGTGAAACCCAACGGAGGGCGGAGAAATCGAGGGTAATTTCTGCCTCGACGGTTGGCACTGAACTAAGTTGGGCAAGAAACGGAATTAGACCTGCAGCATTGATGACTTGAGGAACGGCAAGGCGCACAATCAGAGAAAATTGCCCGCCCTTGGGGAGGGCAATCGGATAGTGCTTATTTGACCGTGTTCTTCAGGTATTGGTCGATCGCCTTGGCGGAGCGTTTGCCGTCGCCCATCGCGAGGATGACCGTGGCGGCGCCGCGCACGATGTCGCCACCCGCGAAGACGCCGGGCAGGCTGGTCATGCCGTTGTCGTCAGCTTCGATGTTGCCGCGCTTGTTGAGCTTGAGCTCGGGACAAGTGGCCGTGAGCAGCGGGTTGGCCCGCGTGCCGATCGACACCACGACCACATCGCAATCGAGGACAAATTCGGAACCGACGATGGCGGCCGGACTGCGGCGGCCGGAGGCATCGGGTTCGCCCAGCTGCATGCGCTGGCACTTTAGGCCAGTAACCCACTTCTTGTCGTTGCCGAGCACTTCGAGCGGGGCGACGAGCATTTCAAAGGCGATGCCTTCTTGTTCGGCATGATGAACTTCCTCGGCGCGGGCAGGCATCTCCGTCTTCGTGCGGCGATAAACGATACTGGCGACCTCGGCACCGAGGCGCTTGGCTGTGCGCACGGCATCCATCGCGACGTTGCCGCCGCCGACGACGACCACGCGTTTGCCGACGAGCACCGGAGTGTCGGCGATGGGAAATTCATACGCGGCCATAAGGTTGACGCGCGTGAGGTATTCGTTGGCCGAGTACACGCCTTTCAGGTTTTCGCCGGGCACGTTCATGAAGACGGGCAGGCCCGCACCGTTGGCGATAAAGACGGCGTCAAAAGTCTGACGCAGTTCGGGCAAAGTGTAGGTGCGGCCAACGATGACGTTGTACTCGATCTTCACACCGGCGTCGGTGAGACGCTGCACTTCCTTGTCGACGATCTGCTTCGGCAGGCGGAATTCCGGGATACCGTACACCAGCACGCCACCCGCTTGGTGGAGCGCTTCGTAAACCGTCACGTCGTGACCGAGCTTGGCGAGTTCGCCTGCGGCGGTGAGGCCGGAGGGTCCGGCACCGACGACGGCTACTTTTTTGCCGGTGGGGGCTGCTTTGGGCGCGGGGCGTGCGCCGTTGTGCATGGCCCAGTCGGCGACGAAGCGTTCGAGATAGCCGATACCGACCGGTTCGGACTTGATGCCGCGAATGCACTCGGCCTCGCACTGGGTTTCTTGCGGGCAAACACGGCCGGTGACGCAAGGCAGCGCGTTGTCACCGAGGAGGCTGTCGGCCGCGCCGGGCAGATCGCCCTTGGCGAGAAAATCGATGAACAGCGGGATATTGACGCGCACGGGGCAACCGGCGACACACTTTGGGTCTTTGCACTGGATGCAGCGCTGGGCCTCGAGCATGGCGAGCTGTTCGGTCAGGCCGAGGTTGACCTCGCAAAAATTCGTGGCGCGCGCCGTGGCGTCCTGCTCGGGCATGCGCTGGCGCTCGATGGCCATGCGCTCCTTGGGCGTCATTTTTTTCGGTGCGGCGGAGGTGGCAGGGAGATCGGACATGGGTGGGAGAAAATTCGGAATAGGCCACAGAGGTCACGGAGCGCGGACACAGAGGGCACTGAGGACGGCGTTAAAAAAAAGAGTATCGGGATTGGCTCGGTGTTCTCTGTGTCGGAGCTCTGTAAACTCGGTGACGAAGAGCGGGAATTATTTGGTGAGTCCTACGCGGCAGGTGCCGTCGGTGCAGGTGGTGGCGGTTTGCTCGTGGGTTTTGTAGGTAGAGAGACGGTCGGCAAGCAGGTCGAAATCAACCTTATGGCCGTCAAACTCCGGACCATCGACGCAGGCGAACTTGGTTTCGCCGCCGATCTCGACGCGGCAGCCACCGCACATGCCGGTGCCGTCGACCATGACGGGGTTCAGCGAGACGATGGTGTGCACGCCGAAGGGGCGCGTGAGATTGGCGATAGCGCGCATCATCGGCACGGGACCGACGGCGTAGACGATGTCGATGCCGCCCGCGGTGAGGATTTCTTTCGCGGCGTCGGTGACAAAACCTTTGCGGCCGTAACTGCCGTCGTCGGTGCAGACCACGACGTCGCCGAGGCGCTTGAGTTCGTCTTCGAAAATCACCCATTCCTTCGAGCGGCCGCCGATCACGCTGGTGACGTGGACGCCTTGCGCGTGCAGGCCCTGCGCGATCGGATGCACGACCGCCGTGCCGACGCCGCCGCCGATGCAGAGTGCGCGGCCTTTTTCAATGACCTCGGTGGGCATGCCGAGCGGACCCGAAATATCCTGGATGGAATCGCCGACGTTGAGCGCAACCAGTTCCTTGGTGCTCTTGCCGACAGCCTGAATGACGAGCGCTATCGTGCCGGCCTTGGGATCGGCATCGGCGATGGTGAGCGGTAGACGTTCGGCGCGGTGACCACGGCGGACGATCACGAACTGGCCGGGTTTACGAATCTGCGCAATGCGCGGCGCCTCCACATCGAGACGAGTGACGTTGGGACTGAGTTGAACTTTGGAGACGATACGATGCATAAAAAATGAGTTCGGCAGATTAGACTTTAAACAAATCCACCGAAGCGCACACCCCGAATCCTGCTCCTTTTAGCGCAGTAATTGCCCGGTCGAGATCGCCGAAACGGAAGATCATGATGGCGTCTTCGCCCGCGCGACGGGCAAAAGCATACATGTACTCGACGGAGAGTTTTTGCGGTTCCAACGCCGCGAGCACGGAGGCCAGACCGCCGGGTCTATCGGGCACTTGGATGGCGACCACTTCGCTGATCGCAGCGGCGTAACCCGCGCGCGCCAGCGCTTGAAGAGCCTGGTCGGTATCGGGCGTAATGATACGCAGCAGGCCGAACTCGCCGGTTTCGGAGAGCATGAGCGTGCTGAGGTTCACGCCAGCGTCGGCCAGCGTGCGGCAAAGGACCGCGAGACGGCCCGGTCGGTTTTCGAGGAAAACGGAAATCTGGCGGATTTTCATGAGGTGCTCCGTGGATTTCTCAACTGGTTTGGTTGCGCTGATCGAGCAGGCGCTTGGCCTTGCCCTCGCTGCGCGGAATGGTGCCGGGCTCAGCAAGCGTCACGGCGGCATGCAGGCCGGTGATCTGCTCGATGCTGTGCGAGAAACGTTTTTGCAAATTCTCCATCGCGCCGACGTTGTCGCGAAGCATGTCGCCCGTGATCTCGACGCGCACTTCAATCTGATCGAGGCTGCCCTTGCGGGTGAGAATGATCTGGTAGTGCGGGAGACTGGCTTCGGTCTTGAGCAGCGCGGTTTCGATCTGCGAGGGGAAAACATTCACGCCACGGATGATGAACATGTCGTCGCTGCGGCGGCTGATGCGTCGTATACGGCGACAGGTTCGGCCACAGGCGCAGGGACGCGTTTCGAAGGCCGTGATGTCGCGCGTGCGGTAGCGGATGACCGGCATCGCCTGCTTGCTGAGCGTGGTGATGACGAGCTCGCCCTCAGTGCCGTCGGGCACGGGTTCGAGCGTCTGCGGGTCGACGATCTCGGCAAGGAAATGATCCTCAAAAATGTGCAGGCCGCTTTGGCATTCGCACTCGGTGCCGACGCCAGGGCCGATGATTTCGGAGAGGCCGTAGATATCGAAGGCCTTCACGCCGGAGGCGGTTTCGATGTACTGGCGCATCTGATCAGTCCACGGTTCTGCACCGAAGACGCCGCGTTTAACCTTCAGGTCACGCTTGAAATCGAGGCCCATCTTTTGGGCGACTTCGATCAGGTGGATGAAATAACTCGGCGTGCTGCACACGGCGGTCACACCAAAATCTTTCATCACCATGATCTGGCGTTCGCTGTTGCCGCCAGAGATCGGGATGACGGTCGCGCCGATGCCTTCGAGGCCGCCGTGCAGACCGAGGCCGCCAGTGAAGAGGCCGTAGCCGTACATATTCTGCACGATGTCGCCGCGCGAAAAACCAGCGGCGTAGAGCGTGCGCATGATGACCTGCTTCCAGACCTCCATGTCCTGCGCCGTATAACCAACGACAATCGGCTTGCCTGTGGTGCCGCTGGAGGCGTGCAGGCGCACGACCTCGCTCATCGGCACGGCGAAAAGGCCGTACGGGTAAGTGTCGCGGAGGTCGGTCTTCACCATGAAAGGCAGCTTGCTGACGTCGGCCAGCGAGCGGACGTCGGCGGGCTTGAGGCCCTTGGCGTCCATACGTTCACGGAAGAGTTTCACCTTCTCGTACGAGAGGGCGATGGCGGCCTTGAGCCGCTGAAGCTGAACCTCGCGCAGGCGGGATTCAGGCATGTAGTCGAGGGCGCTCTCGGGAAAAAAAGTGCCTTCAAGATCGTTCCAGAGGTGCGGGGTCATGGGGTACGGCCGAGATTGAAAGCTGCGTCATTGGCGACGTGGAGTTTCTCGGGAAAATTGGCGCGCAAGCTCTCCTGCCAAAGGCTCGCGGGGAAATCAAAATGGAGGCTGAGGCGGCCAAGCATGGCGACGTTGAGCGCTTTGGCCGATGGCAACTTGGTCGTGTCGATGTCGGCGGGCGAGATCAAGGTGCCACCTTCGCGCAGGCCGCCGCGCACGACCTCGATCTGGGTCGGCTCCATCACGACAAGAAAATCGCAAGCACCGTCGGGGATCATCGGGCTGTGGACCTCGGCGCCGTAGCGCACGTCGGACTGCACGGAACCGCCGCGCTGGCTCATGCCGTGGACCTCGGCTTTTTTAACCGTGTGGCCTTGGCGAAAAACGACATCGGCAAAGATATCGGAGGCTTTAATCACGCCGGTGCCGCCGAGACCGGCGAAACGGACGTTGGTGATGCGAAGTGGATCGGTCGGCATGGGGTGATTTTTTTCGGAGAGGCCACAGAGGACACGAAGCTCGGACACGGAGGGCACAGAGAGACTTTTGTTGGGCGGTAAATCTAGAGAAGTGACGGTTTAACCTTGGAGCGTTTGGAGTAAGTAGAATTAATTGTCCGGCGCTCGGTGAACTCTGTGTCCGAGCTCTGTGTTCTCTGTGGCGATGGACCTCTCAGGCTTTGCACGCGCCGCCGCATTCGCAGGCACCGTCATTAGGCGTGTCGGAAGGTTTGGCTTTTTGCTCTTTATCCCACGCGGCGATGCGGCCTGCGGCGAGAATGCAGGGGCTGCGGGCGATGATGACGGTGAGCTCGTCCTTGCGCAGGGAGTCGGCCAGCACCTCTTTCAATTTAGCGCGGTCGCGGACGGGGTTGATCGTGAAAACGTTTTTCACGCCGGCGGCGCGGGCCATGTCCTCGAAGTTGACCTTGTGCGTGCCCTCGCCGTCGAGCTGGCGGCCGGTGCCAGGATGTTCCTGCTGGCCGGTCATGGCGGTGGTGCCGTTGTCGAGAATCATGAGCACGTGGCCGGTCGCGGGCGGATTGTAGGCCATTTCCACGAGGCCGGGCAGACCGCTGTGGAGAAACGTGCTGTCACCGATCACGGAGACAACGCGCTTGGCCTGATCGCGCGGGAGGACATGGCGGAGGCCGAGACCCATACCAACGGAGGCGCCCATATCGATCATCATGTCCATCGCCGAAAGCGGCGGCAGCGCGGCGAGCGTGTAGCAGCCGATGTCGCCGGAGACGATGCAATCGAGCTCCTTCATCACTTCAAAACTGGTGTGGTGAGGGCAACCCTTGCAGAGCTCGGGCGGTTTGCCGCGCGGCGGAACGGGCTCGGGGCTGGTATCCTTGGTCAGGATACGGCGGACGCGGTCGACGGTGAGTTCGCCGAAACGGAAGACGGAATCGTCCTTGGCCTCGATGTGCAGATCGGCGGCGCGCAGGGCGGTGGCGAGCCACGGATCATTTTCCTCGATGACGACGCAGCGGCCGACGCTGGCAACAAAGGCGCGGATCGTCTGCATCGGCAGCGGGTACGTCATGCCGAGCTTCAACACGGATGCATCGGGCGCGGCTTCGCGAACGTGGTGATAGCAGATGCCCCCGGTGATGATGCCGAGCGCGGCGCTACGGTTTTCAATTGGGTTGGGACCGTTGGTTATATTCCAGTGCTCCAGTTCCACCATCTTCGTGCGAAGGCGGCGGTGTGCGGGGCGGGCGTGGCCGGGGACCATGACGCGGCTGGCGATGTTGCGAACGAAATCGGGCGTCGGCGCGCCAGTCTCGGCGGCGGTGAGCGTGGCTCCGGGGGCGAAGCGCGGCTTGACCGGTGACTTCGAATGACAGACCCGCGTGGTCATGCGAAAGAGAACGGGGATGTGCCAGCGCTCGCTCGTCTCGAAGGCGACGCGGAGCAGATCGTAGGCGTCCTGCGAATCGGCGGGCTCGAACATCGGCGCGACGGCGGCCTCGGCGTAACGGCGGCTGTCCTGTTCGTTTTGCGAAGAAGCGAGACCGGGGTCATCGGCGACGACGAGTACATAACCACCGTCCACGCCCGAATAAGTCATGGTGAAAAGCACATCGGCGGCGACATTGAGGCCGACATGTTTCATGGTGCAGAGCACGCGGGCCTTGGCGAAAGCGGCACCAAGCGCGACCTCGGCGGCGACTTTTTCGTTGGGCGCCCACTGGGCTTTCCCGCCGAGGGCGCTAAAACCTTCGAGGATTTCCGTGGAGGGCGTGCCGGGGTAACCGGTGCCGAGGGCGACGCCGCAATGGAGGGCGGCGAGGGCAACTGCTTCGTTGCCGCTGAGAAGGAGACGACCGGACTTGTCTTGGGGAGGTGGATGCACGGGGAGTTTGCTGTGACAGAGTTTAGCTCAACACGACGACATGGACTTCCCACATTCTGCCTCTTGCAGCGCAAAAATTGTCTACCTGGGCGGGCGTGTGCGCAGTCGTGCCGCTGCCCCAGACGCCCGTCCGACCTGCTCCCTACGGCTCAACGGCGCGTTCGTGGGTTGGCAGTCGCAGTGCTGGTGCGGCGCGTTCCATTCGGTTTTTCGGCAAAAGA
>Ga0105048_10000294_pt1 | contig 74840 bp, 56 predicted proteins | sample MAT05_FD_78382 | JGI IMG/M metagenome (GOLD analysis project Ga0105048, IMG submission 78382) | Freshwater microbial communities from Lake Fryxell liftoff mats and glacier meltwater in Antarctica - MAT-05 | ecosystem: Environmental > Aquatic > Freshwater > Ice > Liftoff microbial mat | place...
AAACTTTACCAAATCGCTCAAGTGCTTACTGGTTGAGGGTTCTGGCCCCTCTCCTTTGGAGAGGGGTTGGGGTGAGGTCATGCAGGCTTGATAAGGCTTTCAGACATTTAGTCGGACAACAATGATAAAGTATATTTTAAATGGAAGATGCAGCGGCTTACAATAACGGGATATTGTTTTCAGGGGGTACGAAAAACGTTGTTTGTTTTGATAGCGTAAAGGTAAAATTGAACGATGTGCGGTAGTTAAGTGTTTTATTTCAATTTAAAAATTGAGTATAAACACCTATGGATAGTTTTTGGAGGTGGGGTAGTTTTGTATCGCCTCCTACCCTGTATAAAAAGGGGTTGAAGGCAAGATCTTTCTAAAAAAATAATATGCTGGACTTGCTGCTGACAAGGGCATTGCTGAGTTGAAAGACAAAGTATTTATTAAAGAAATAAGGCCCTGCATCTTCTTTCGCCTGGAGACGGGAAAGACGGATGGGCCCGCGGAATTAAGCACGATTAGTATAAGCCCCCCGGCTAAACTCGGTTGGTACGGCAAAGCCTTTTCTCCACAGGGTAATCGGTGCCACTGAAGTAAGATTCATATGCTGCAGCCGGGTAAATAAAAAAAAGAAACCTGTATAAAACGAACAGCATTTAATACAATGAGCAAACAATTACGTTATATCATCCTGCTTACCGTTTGCAGTAAAGTGATTGCACAGAACAAATCAAACAAAGGCATTGAATTCTGGCTGGGTTATGGCAACAGTATCTCTTTTGACATCAATGATTACAATGGCATCAACACCCAGGAACAGGTATTGCACATCAGTGCCGAAGAAGCAGCCACTGTAACAGTTTCAGTAAACGGCACTTCCTGGAGCCAGGTTAATCAGCATTCCGGCCAACAGTGTGAATGTAACCATTACCCTGCCCAAGACCGGCCCCAATGACTGCAGGATACGCAATGAAGGGATTTTTGACAGAGCCAATCATGTGGTGAGTACAACAGCAATTGTGCTGTATGCACACCAGTACAATACACAATTATCCGGCGCTACCATGCTGCTGCCGGTTGAAACCTATGGCTATACTTACTATTCGGTTAATTATAAACAACCGCCGGTTAACTCCTGGGGGAAAAATTGGTTTTATGTAATTGCCAGCGAGGACAATACCGCGATACAAATAACTCCATCTGACACTACCCAGGGTGGTTTATTGCCAGGACAAACGATTACCGTAAACCTGAACAAGGGTCAATTGTATAATGTATTTGGGAAAGTGTCAGCGTACAATGAATCAAATCTTACAGGCAGTAAGATCGTTTCGGTGGCGGGCAGCAACGGTAACTGCCATCCCATTGCAGTATTCAGTGGCTGCAGCAGGTTAATACTTTGCGTTACGGATGGCGGCGAAGTGGCACAGCAACATTTATTCCCCGCCAGTACATGGGTCACCCGCTACCTTACCTTTCACAGCATCATTGCAACAGCCAATCCGCTTACCTCCCCACTTTTAAATTTCTACCGCGTGATGGTTGACAACCCGGCTACCATTGTAAAAAGAAATGGCATCGTATTAACCGGGTTACAAAGGAATTCCTTTTATCAATTTCAAAGTACATCGGGTGATTATATTGAAGCAGACCAACCCATCCTGGTATGCCAGTACATAACTAACTCCAACGAGTATTCGGGAAGCAATCTGAGTCCGCAGGGCGACCCGGAGCTTATGTTACTGCCCTCACTTGAACAGGGTATTAAAAAAGCCAGGGTTTACAATACCAGGAACAGGAACATCACGGTTAATTACCTTACCATTATTATTCCAAACGATGGTATTCCTTCTTTAAAGATCGATGGAGCTGCAGTGCCTGCCTCCTTGCGCATACTCCACCCCAACAATCCCGGTTATAGCATCGTTGCAAAAAGGTTGTTAGGACCGGCTGCACAATACAGCATTGAAAGCGAAGCTGCATTTACCGCCATGATCTACGGCTCCGGCACTTTTGACAGCTATGTTTATATCGCCGGCACTTTGATCAACAATTTGAACAGTATTGGCAGCATACAAAATGTTTATAACAGCACGGCCTACCCTAATACATTTACCTGCCCGCAATCACCATTTCAACTCAGTATTAAAATTGCATACAGGGCTGCCTCACTGCAATGGCTGTTTAGCCAGGTGCACGGCCTGTCACCTGCAAGAGATACCAGTATCAGCAACCCGGTGCCTGCAGATTCGCAAATAGTGAACGGCAGGAAATATTTTACTTATAACCTCAGCACCAACTTTATTTTGAGTGATACCGGCCTGTTTAATATCCCCGTAATTTATACATCACCCGGCATCAATCTTTGCAGCCAGCTAGAAAAAACTTTTGTTTCCGTTACAGTTAAACCCGGTCCGGTAGCCGATTACAATTTCATGTATGCAGGCTGCAATGCCGACACTGCTTTTTTTACCGGCCTTGCGATGTAAACAATTACAACGTGAACAGATACACCCTCCGGTTTGATGATAACTCGGTTGACACGGCGATAACGACTTTTAAACAATTTACTGCAGGCGATCATCCTGTTTATTTGAAACTGATTGCGGATAATGGCTGCGTGGATGATACGACAAAGATCGTCAGCACTTTTCCAAAACCAGTGGCCAGGTTTGGTTACGACCGGAAAATTTGTACCTGGGATTCTGTTTTACTTACAGACAGTTCCACCATTGCCCAGGGCAGCATTGCATTTTGGAATTGGAATTTTGCTGATGGCAATAGTACCGTCCTGAATAATAATACTCCCTTTTTTCACCGCTACCAGTTAGCGGACTTTTTTCACGTCACTGATGGTGGTTTCCGCCAATGGTTGCATCAGTTATACCACCATTGTACCGGTGCAGGTAAATAAAAAACCGCAGGTGAGTTTCAACTTTGCCGGTAAGCCCTGCACAGACAGCAGCTTTTCATTTACACCTGCGGTAACTGCAAATGGCAATACGATTCAAAATGGATTTTGGAGTTTTGGAGACGGGCAAACACAAACAGTGAACCATGCCAATGCCGTAACGCATGCATATAACAGCCCGGTAAATAATGTGGCGGTAAAATTGGTAATTAGTGGTGGAACGGGTTGTGACAGTGATACCGCATTGCAAACAATTGCTGGGATACATCCCGCTCCGGATGCGGCATTCAGTATCGCAGGTAATTCATTTTGCCCGGAAAAAGATATTGTATTTAACTACACTGGCACAAGCGTAATTCAATCCTGGTGGTGGGATTTTGTTAATGGTGTTTCATCTGCTGCTGCGCCCGTAAACCACCGGTTCAATGATGCAGGAATTTACGCTGTTTCAATTACAGTAAAAACCGCTGAAGGCTGCGGCGCTGTACCCATCACGCAACAGCTCACAATATATAGTCCGCCCAATATTGATGCAGGCCCGGGTATCTTAAAAGTAGCCGGGCAGGCGGTTGTGATCAATGCGGTGCCGCAAGGGTAGCTATCTACAACCGCTGGGGGCAATTGATATTTGAATCTGTTGGCTACCGGCAACCCTGGGATGGCACTTATAAAGGAGTGCAACAGCCGGTGGGTGCTTTTTACTACCAGGTACAACCGGATGTGAAGAAGCAAAAAGTGTTAACCGGGGCGGTGATGATTGTTCGGTAATTAAAACCTGCAGCCCAAATTAATCCCAAATGCCCGGATACCGGCCCATGGCCCCTTCACTTTAAAGGATGCACCGCTGGCATTGGCTTTTTCGGGCATTTCAATTTTTATAAGGGGTATTGTTTGCTGTATTTTTTCAAGTTCGAACTGCATACTGATTTGTTCAAGATCATTGAGTGAACCAACAAAATCAAAATCTCCATTACTGAACCCATAATTGGGGCCCAGTATCCACCAGTCCAGGTAAATTTTATCACTTAATTTCCACTGTGCCCCTAACTGGAAGCCTGCCGTAAAAGCGCTGGTATTTCCTTTAAAAACGGCCGTTTTTTCCACGCTCATATTATTTACATAATCATTGTAATTGATGGGCACATCGCCATTGTAATAATTGTAGCTGATAAACGGGCCAATATAAAATCCCTGCAGGGCACCTTTTTTACCCAGGTAAAAACGATATTCCGGTGTGATACCAACATTGCCAATTCTCGCCAGGTCAACCTTTATGGAAGCATCATCCACGGCATTTTCCACCACACTTCGAAAAGGGATACTGCCTGCTGGCCTGTACCGGATACCCACTGCAAAAGAATTTTTGCTACTGATCTTTCTTTCAAATTGCAATGAAATATTTTTAAATACCAGCGCCGGCAGATTTAATTTGATGATATTATCCTTATCATTTTTAACCGGATCGGCACTTGCCTGGGCTGCAACAAAATTGACAGTTGCCAGGAGGAACAGGGATAACGAAATCGTCTTTAAATGACTTTTCATATTGAATGGAGTTAACAGTTATAATCTTCCGGATACAATGCCTTCGGAGAAATAAATATAGCAATAAAAAAACGATCAAAGCCATCGATTATTTCACCATGTTCGGGGCAGTATTTTCTGGAGAACCTGATATTACCTGGACCAGTATGCTCAGCGTAATTACCAACATTGCACCAACAACATTGAGCCATAGAAAAGAAACGACATCCAGGTTGTAAATAACAATAACCAGGATCTGTGCAATCACACTGCCGATGAAAACCGAATTGCCGTTGATGTACTTGATCCAGAAAGCCACCAGGAAAATGCCCAGTATCACCCCATAAAATATCGAGCCTAAAATATTCACGGCCTCTATCAGGCTGTTTCCGAGATTGTAGGCAAACATGGCAACAATAATTGAGAAAACTCCCCACCCCAACGTGTACCAGCGGGACGCACTATAATCCTGTGCTTCAGTGCAATTTTTATTGATGAACTTTTTATGAAAGTCAACCACTGTACAGGAGGCAAGCGAATTGAGTGCTGCTGCAATACTTCCCCATGCAGCCAGGAAAATAACGGCAATCAGTAGCCCAACTAAACCCTTGGGCAAATTATCTACTACAAAGCGAAGGAAAATATAATTGGTATCGTTGGCATCATCGCCGGGAATTGCTTTTTTAATAATTGTTTTGTATTGCGAACGCAGTTCATTTTGCTGTGCAAAATTTTGATTGAGGGTAGCAGTATTATATTGCTGCTCCAACATAACAAGCGAATCTTTATACACTGTTTTTTTTGCGGTTGCCACTCTGGTATCATCAAAAAATACCGGTGCCTTGTGGTATTGGTAAAAAGCAAATACCAGTACCCCTACCAGTAAGATCAAAAACTGCATAGGTACTTTTATCAGCCCGTTCATCAGCAGTCCTATTTTACTTTGTTTATCAGTGGTTGCTGTAAGGTATCGCCCCACCTGGCTTTGGTCAGTTCCAAAATAACTAAGCGCTAAAAAGAATCCGCCAATCACACCACTCCACATATTGTATTTATCTTTCCAGTCAAACTGGTTGTTTTTCATCCCGCTGGTAATAATATTCATCTTTCCATTACTGCCTGCAGATTGCAGCGCCTCTTTAAAGCCCATTCCCTCCGGCAACAAATGAACAACCATATAGCCAGCTAAAAACATCCCCGCAATGATAATGATGAGCTGGAGTTGCTGGGTGTAAGCCACTGCTTTAGCTCCCCCCGTCATGGTATAAATTATCAGCAATCCACCCATTACTAAATTGGTGTAATAAATATTCCAGCCCAACAGGGAACTCAATATAATGGAAGGAGCATAAATACTGATGCCGGTTGATAAGCCCCGTGAAATTAGAAATAAGGCAGAAGTCAATGTCCTTGTTTTTACATCAAAACGGTTCTCTAAAAATTCGTACGCAGTGTATACTTTCAGTTTTCTAAATACCGGTACAAAAAAAATGCAAATGACGATCATGGCGATGGGCAGGCCGAAATAGTATTGCACGAAACGCATCCCGTCGGTGTAAGCCTGGCCGGGTGCACTTAAAAAAGTAATGGCGCTTGCCTGGGTTCCCATGATGCTCAGTAGCACCAAATACCATGGCATGCTGTTGTTGCTGAGAAAATAACCATCCAGGTTTTTAGTGTGGGTACTCCGGTACACTCCATAAATAATGATGGTGCAAAGGGTAATGATCAATATGGTCCAGTCTAAACTACTCATCCCCTTTCCCTAAAGAGATTTTTGGTGGATGGTCCCCATCCCCTAAAGGGGGCCCTAGTGTATTGCCCCCATCCCCTGAAGGGGGGCTTGATGTATAATTATTTAATGTGCTTTTATTTTTCATAAAAGTGAATTACTTATAATGCTGGGTGATGCGCCCATCCCCTAAAGGGGGGCTTGGTGTATAATTATTTATGGTGCTTTTATTTTTCATAAAAGTGGATTACCTATAATGCTGAGTGATGCCCCCCACCCCTAACGGGGGACTTTGAAGCAAAATTATTTCTGGTGCTTTTATTTTCCAAATAGTCAGTTACTTGAAATACTGCGTTATTAAATAATAGAAACCGATTTGTAACAATAAAAATACAATTACACCGATGTACCATTTCTTCCAATATGATTTTTCCCCATTCATTGAAGGTGTATAATTATCTGCATTTTCTTTTTTCATTACAAGATCGTTTTAACTAATTTATTGAGTCCCTTTCTTCCCAATCAGCTCACCCTCCTTATTTTGTAAACTCTTTAAAGTCTCCCCCTTGGCGAGAGATTTAGAGGGGGCTATTAAATTGGCAAATAACCGGTATGCCCCGGGTACACCGGCGGGTAACTCTCTAAAAAATACTAAACCTGTGTAAACAAATTTCCCCTTACCATAGTCAGCAATAATGAGGCTTCCATCCTGTTCCGTCTCGCCGGGATCTTTCATGCTTAGGATACGTTGATAGTTGCTGTCAACTTTGTCTGTGTTGTAAATACTTCTTTCCTGTATCCATCCTTCAAAATCTTTGTCGGTTATTTTGTTGGGATAATTTAACGCCGGGTGATTGGGCTGCAGGAAATTTACTTTAGCTGTTTCATCTGTAACCCGGTTGCGGCTAATGCTGAAGGGATAGGGAGCAATCCTTGCTTTCACCGGGCCTATCTGGTTACTGGTGTTGTATTGCACCAGTAATACACCGCCATCTTTCACATACTCCATCAATGCATCATACACATTGTTCATCCATTCGTTGGTATTGTATGCCCTTACGCCGGTTACCACGGCGTCAAATTGTTTGAGGTTGACTGCAGTAATATCGCTTTCTTCCAATATGGTTACTTTATAACCCATCTGCGTTAAGGCTTGTGGTACCTTGTCGCCGGCACCAGGAATGTACCCGGCCGATTTACCTGCTGTTTTCAGGTCCATTTTAAGTACGGGAATCCGGTCATAAAAATTATAATTGATATTGGGGATGTGGTCGTAGTTTATTTTATGCAATGAGAAAAACTGGTCCTGGTGAAAAAGTTTTGAAGACAACATACCGCCATAATATTCTTTCGAATTGTTGGGTGCATCATCACTATTGATGGAAACATCCACCAGTTGTTTTTCGCCTTTGGTGAAATGAACAACTGAATCAAACACTACTTTAGTGACACTGTTTTTATAAGCAAATTTTAAAGAGTCATCGATAACGGTATTGGCCAGTAATGAGAAATGGATTTTTCGTTCTGCATCCTTTTCATCATTGTTAAAAATAACCATCGACGGACCACTGCTGATGTGTACCGGATAAATGAACTGAACCGGTTGATAGATTTCTCCTTTTACCGGATCTGTATATTTATACCGGATTGGCTTTTTAAATTTAAAATGAACATCCTCAATAGTTGCACCAAATGAAATACTAAGGGGGTCGTTTTCTGCTTTACCAATCAGTGATTGATCGGTAACATTAAAACTACCTTTATCCATCCTGTTTTCCAGCCAGTAAGGTTGTGATGCTTTTTGATCCCGCCTGATAAAAACTGACAGACTGTAAGTTGTATTCATATTCTTTTTTAAAGATTCAAATGCATGCCAGTCATCAAACACGTTCACATCGGCCTTGCTGACAGGTATTCCGAGCCTGTTATTGATGGTAGCAGTTATCGTTAAACTATCGCCCAAGACGGCATACTGGCCCGGGGAAGTTGCTTCCATAAATAAGCCGCTGCAATATTCAATCACTTTTTTAATGTCTTCCTGCTTTTGCTCTTTCCAATAACCATCACTTAGGGAGCTTACTTTTTTATACAGACGAACCAGTTGCGCAAGACTATTTTCAGGATGCTCTACCAAATAATTCCTGGCGATAGAATCTGAAGTTAGCTGCAGGTTGTTTTCATCGCCAACTCTTTTCCAGGTCATATCTACTCCATCCATCAGCTCATTTACCGGCTTCTCTCCCTTTATGGTTTCAAAATATTCAATCACAGTACCCCGTTGAGCAGGTACGCCAAAACCCTGGCTCTTATGCTGGCTGCGGCTGAGCGCTGCCATCTCGCCATAACTTTTCCCCAGCAATGGGTTGTACATACCTACATCCAGTTTAAACTGGTTGTCATTTTGTGTATTGGTGCTGCCAAAGTTGAACGTATTCCATAACATTCGTTTGGCCTGCCAAACGGTTACGCCTTGTGTTAGCTGCTCCGGAAATCTGGTTGGATCTGCTGCTGCCTCAAAAGCCTCCCGTGCCAATATGCCCGATGCGGTATGATGGCCATGCCCTCCCCTGCCATCTTCCGGAAAACGGGCAATGATCACATCGGGCTTAAATTTTCTAACCACCCATACCACATCACTCAAGGTTTTATCGTGCCCCCAGGTAGCCAGCGCCTCTTCCGGGCTTTTGCAATAACCAAAGTCATAAGCCCGGGTAAAAAATTGCTCGGCGCCATCTATCCTCCTTGCCGCCAGCAATTCCTGCGTTCTTATCAAACCCAGGTCAATACCCTGCTCATCACCGATTAAATTCTGTCCGCCATCACCCCTTGTTAAACTCAGGTAACCGGTGCGGTATAATTTTTCATTTGCGAGGTAAGCGAGCAGCCTGGTATTTTCATCATCAGGGTGTGCGGCGATGTACAAAACAGCACCCAGTACATTCAGTTTTTTTAGCTGTATTAATATTTCGGAAGCAGTATATGTTTTGGGTGTTTGTGCAGCAACAGCACAGCCGGTTGAAAAAACAAAAAATAATACAACTGTTTTCATCATAATAAAATCTGAGAACCAAAAATAGGTGATTGATAAAAAGTAAATGTACCGCTTATAAAAGAATGCCGCTTTTGCGAAAGGGACATGATAAAAAACAAGCCCGGTTATTCTTTCACTTTAATAAACTGGTAACCGCCTTTTTCGGCACCCCATACCTGCATGTCTTCATTGTTCCAGCCACGGTCCCAGCTCAGGAGCTTATCAACGTATATCTCAACTTCACTGGTGGCATAAGTGGCACCCCGTAAACTGCTGAGGCATTCTTTTTCAGGGGTAGCCCCTGCAAAATTGCCGTCTTTATTTTTATGCAAAAAGATAGCGCAGCCTTTCCTGTCTATCAGTGAATCAACCGATAAGCTGCCAAGCAAGGTTGTATTGCTCCATGCACCGGCAAAACGTAACGGCTTATCCATTTCAAATACTTTACTTACCAACGTGCTATCATCCTGCCGGTACACATGATAGATACGCTGACGGTATGGCCGCTGCAACGCTTTTGCCACCGCCTGCTCCACATACAACCAGTAACCATCTTTCCTGTCTGTAAAGATGGGTGACATGTGGAGGTAGATATTGTAATAACCTGTATCGCGTTTGGCTTGCGCCTCACTACTGAAAGCTCCAACCATCCTGTCTTTTAGTTCTGTTAAATCTATATCTGTTACTTTTTGTTGTGCAAGAGCAGCTATTGACAAAAAGAAAACTGCTGATGAAATGACCAGTTTTTTCATTGTTTTGTTGTTAAATTGTTTCGTTGTTATTATCGGCATCCATTGCCCGTTTCATTCCTTCATTTTATCACCTGGTAGTATACAGTAAACTCCTTAAGCCCTCATTTGCATATTTTCACATTTGCACATTTTCTCATTTGCACATTATCACTGTCCGGCCAAAAAAACCGCATTACACAACAACAACTTTCCGCTTTCCCAAAAATTGCGGAAAATGGGGTTATCTGCTAAATAGATAATATCGCCGGTGCCAAAAGGCTGTTCACCGATGAGCACGGCATCCTTTATCCTGTCTTTGATCTTGCTGCCTACAAAGCCAGCTACATAATTGTCTTTCTTTATCACGCCTGCATTCCAGCCTTCTTTTAAAAATTCGTACACATTGTCATCCTGTTTCAATGTAAAATAATTATCCCCCAAACCAAAAGCCAGTGGATGGGATACGTCCAGGTCAATTTTATAAATGGCCCCCGCAATATAACTGCGGATACCATCATGCTCACTTTCAGCAAATTTTTTCAGGTCATCATAACCTGGTTTGGCATCCTCCTTTTTTTCTTTCTCTTTTTGTTCATCGCTCTTTTTCATTTTTATGCCCCACTCTCCGGCAGCCATTTGTGATACTGCATTATCGATGGCAATAATTTTACCGCCCTGCCGCACCCAATTTTTTAAATCGCTGGCGGCATCTTTATCGCTTAAAAATTTATAGCGGCCAGAAGTTACAATCAGCACGTCAATATTTTTTAAACTGGAATAGCCCAGGTCATCAGCATTGATCAATGTGATGGGATAATTTAATTGCTGGTCGAACAGGTGCCATACTTCGCCGGCACTTTCAGGATAGGCTCCCTTGCCGGTAACCATTGCCACGGACGGCTTTTTTATAAACCGGATTTTTTCACTTCCAAAATCAAAACCTGTATCCATATAACCTGATCCAATAGCGGTTACATCTGCATTGAATTGCAAAGCCATCTGCTGCAATTTGGCGATCCCATTTTCATTACCTCTTTTTAATACGATCAGGGTGCCTTTGGCGAACTTATTATTTCCGGACGTAAAATCCCTTTCTGCAAAACGTACTTTAATACCTGCATTTAAAATTGCGGCCAGTAATTTGGCATCTTCAAAAGAGCGGTACCGTATCAAATAACCATAAGCAGTTGCAGGTACTACAGTTGGTTGCTGGGCACCTGTTGTTTTTGTATCAGCACCGATTTTTTCCCTGGTGGCATAACTCTGCAGTCCATACACATAAGGCAAAGCCCAGGCAGTAATATCATAAGTGGCAGAATCAGCAAGCTTTGATTTTGGTTCAAATAAAACCTTTGCCAGCACCCCTTTTGGCTGATAGGTACTTACCACCAAACTGTTATTAGTGGTGAAGGTTTCTTCCTTTTGTGTAAAATAATTATACCCCTTTAACGTGGCGCCACTATTGAAACTGTACTGGATGCCATTCGCCCCGAGCAATTTTTTTAGCCCGTTGATGCGATTGGTATTTACATCTGTTACTACAAATGTTTTGTATTCTCCCACGCCATTTGTCCTGGCATCGTCAAAAAACTTTTTAAAGGCTGCCACTACCCTTCCTGTATTTTTTGATACTACTTCGATGGTGCTCATGCTGGTGGTGAAATGGTGGGCAATCCGGTCGCTGAGTGTGAGTGTATCGCCGGTATTGGTAATAACTGCAGAACTTCCACGGGGTCCCCCACCCTGTTCAAAGGTCATTCCAATGCTACCGTTATAAAGGGGATAGGTGTCGCCGTAAGAAGGATAAAACAAATCGAACACTTCTTTGGTGAAGTATAACCACCCGTTGGCATCAAAATATTTTGCATTGTTTCTTCCAATCTCTACCTGGAAACTTTTTTGAAAAGGGGTGATCACTTCGTGGTAGGGCTCTGCCGCCGGTGCAAAATAATAGGGATTATTATACCCCTGTTCATGATAATCACTGTGCACCTGCGGCATCCATTCGTTATACATTTTAATGCGCTGCTGCGATTCTGTTTGGGTTTGCCATGCCCAGTCGCGGTTTAGGTCAAAGTTGTAGTGGTTGGTCCTGCCGCCGGGCCAGGGTTCGTTGTGTTCCCGGGCTGAAGGATTTGGATTTGCATTTCGCCCCACCATTTGTGCCTGCCAGTGTACATACCGGTCGCGGCCATCGGGGTTAACACAGGGGTCAATGATGACGATAACATTTTTCAGGTAGTCTTTCGAACTGCTGTTAGCCGGATTTAATAATTCGTATAACAGCTTCATGGATACTTCGCTGCTGCTGGTTTCATTACCATGTACATTGTAACTTAACCAAACAATGGCGGGTGCATTTGCATCGGCGGCCTTATCAGTAAGTATCCCTGCCAGCCGAAGGTTGTTTTTTCTTATATCCTCCAGGCTTGCCAAATTTTCCGGAGAAGCTGCAAACGCCAGCAGCAAGGGCCTTCCTTCATTGGTTTCGCCATACTGCACCAGTTTTACCTGGGTGGCAACTGCTGTTGCTACATAATTAAAATAACTAACGATTTTGTAATGCGGTGTATATTTACTGCCGGATGGATAACCTAAAAATTCGTCCGGGCTTTTGAGGGATTGGGATTGTAAAAAGTGGGTGGTGAATAAAACAATAATGAATAAGCAGGTATTTTTTTTCATACAGTTTGTTTGGTATTGGTGGTATTGTTAAATTGTTTTATTGTTGAAATGCCCTTGATATTGTTCGGGTTGTTCAATAAAGATAGTCAAGTAAAAGAGCATAGCCCTTCGGCGATGGAGGGTCAACGCCACAATGTACCAGGCGGGTACAAAAGTCAGTTGCAAAAAAAAGACAGTGAAAAATATATTGATGATGAAAAGCATGGTGAAATTAATGTGGATGCTTGTTTTGCTTACGCTGCAAAGTAAGGCACAAATTAAACCTAACCACTACCGGCTACAAAAAAAAGTAACGGTAACAAGAGGAGCTGTAGTAAGCGCCCATCCGCTGGCGAGCCAAGCAGGAGTTCAGGTATTAAAGCAGGGCGGCAACGCAGTGGATGCAGCTATTGCCACTCAACTGGTACTGGCAGTGGTGTACCCGGGTGCCGGCAATATTGGTGGTGGTGGTTTTTTGGTGGGGCATTTGAGCAATGGTAAAAATATAGCGATCGACTTCCGGGAAACTGCTCCTGCCACTGCAACCCGGGATATGTATCTTGACAGAGACGGCAGCCCACTGCTGAATTTATCGCAGGACGGGCATTTAGCTGCTGGTGTTCCTGGTACGGTAGCCGGCATATTTGCCAGTATGAAATATGCCAAACTGCCCTTTAAAAAATTAATACAACCTGCTATCACACTGGCAGAAGAAGGATTTGCATTAACCAAAGCGCAGGCAGACGATTTGAATGAATATCAAAATGAATTCACAGCCCTCAACACTTCGCCGGTGGCATTCGTAAAATTTGTTCCATGGAAGGAAGGCGATCTGCTTGTTCAGTTGAACCTGGCAGCTACTTTAAAACGCATCCGCGACCAGGGTGCCAAAGGTTTTTATGAAGGTGAAACGGCAAGACTGATAGTGGAAGAAATGAAAAAAGGAAAGGGAATTGTTTCTTTAGATGACCTGAAAAATTATAAGGCAAAAGAAAGAAGGGCATTGCGGTTTAATTACCGGGGCCATGATATTATTTCCATGCCGTTGCCCAGCAGTGGCGGTATCATTCTGCAACAGGTGCTGGGTATGATCACCGGCAAAAATATAAGGGCCATGAAATTTCAAACTCCTGCCAGTGTGCAACTGATGACAGAAGTGGAACGAAGGGCATTTGCAGACAGGGCGGAGTTTTTAGGCGATGCAGATTTTGTAAAGGTTCCCTTAAAAACTTTGGTGAGCAGCAAATATTTAGCTGAAAGAATGAACGATTATGACCCGGGCAAAGCAGGCACCAGTAAAGCGACCGGTGCCGGGGTGATTGCCGAAAGTGAAGAGACCACTCACCTGAGTGTAATTGATGCTGCCGGCAATGCGGTAAGCGTAACCACCACTTTAAACGGACATTTTGGAAGCCGAACCGTGGTCGGTGGTGCAGGATTTTTACTGAACAATGAAATGGATGATTTTAGTGTGAAGCCCGGTGTGCCCAATATGTATGGCGCTGTGGGCAATGAAAAAAATGCCATCGCAGCAGGCAAAAGAATGTTAAGCAGTATGACGCCAACGATTGTGCTGAAAAACAAAAAGCCTTATTTGATTGTTGGCACTCCCGGCGGCACCACTATTCCTACGAGTGTTTTTCAAACCATCGTGAATATCATCGACTTTGGCATGAGTGCGGAAGATGCAATGAACAAACCAAAGTTTCATCACCAGTGGCTGCCCGATGAAATTTTGGTGGAAGCTGATTTTGATGCCGCAACGCTGGAAGCTTTAGAAGCAATGGGATATGAAATTAAGAAACGTGGCAGTATCGGCAGAACAGAACTGATACAAATAAAGAATGGAAAAATTATTGCGGTTGCTGATAAAAGGGGTGACGATGCTGCGGAGGGTTACTAAGTTTCTTCTTTTTTATTAAAAGGCAATTGTTCAAAAATCCATTTTCAACGCTGGCTTGTATAAATTTAACAAACGCCATTTTCATGGAGTATTTTTTGTGGGTGTTCAGCATTGACTATTTGCATTGGTGGTGGGTCCTTATTCAGCCGGCATTCATTTATATTCTTTTGCAAAGAATGCCCCCGGTTTTATAATCTCTTTGCAGCGGCTTTCTCCTCCACCTTTTTATTTTTGAATCTCTTTCGCAGCGTGAGTTTCATTTTCACTTTTCAAGTAGTGCCAAACGCTGAGATCAAGATCAGAAAGCCTGGCATTTCCCCGCAGCCTGATGCCCAGTTCGGTATGTATTTATGCCAGGATACTTTCTTTTTTTGTATTGATATAAATACCGGCGATCAATAATATCAGCAGGTATAAACCCAAAAGAATACCTGCGGCAACAGCGGTTTTTCGAAGGATTTGTTTTGCAGTTACCATGTAAAATTGTTTAGGGCCGGGTTTGGTGACTATAGAAAATACTTAATTCAATTGAATAAGAATAATTAATTTGAAACTGTATCCAGCTTTCCCAGGCCTGCCAGAACATTGCCTCAGCAATCTCCAGCAGCTTGCCAGCCGGCAGTACTGGAATGTTTTAAAGAAAGGGATCAAAAAAACTGGCTGTATTTATTTCCGGGAAAAAGCAAAGCAGTTAACTTCATGTGCTGGTATTATATCACTGAAAAAGAAATTGTATGGATTCGGCAGGAACAATCTTTTTACAATCCGCCATTAAAAGGATCAGCTATTACAAAGACCTGGGGGATAAAACACTCGCCGTGTTAACAGATGCCCACTTTCATTTTCAACCAAATGAAGAAAGCAACAGCATCGCTGCAATCATTGGGCATGTAAGCGGTAATATGCTAAGCCGCTGGACCGATTTTTTAACCACCGATGGGGAAAAGGAATGGCGCAACCGGGACGGGGAATTTGTCCCGAAGGAAGTATCCAAAGAACAATTGATTGCGTTGTGGGAGAAAGCGTGGGACTGTTGTTTGGGCGCAATTGAAATGTTAACGCCAGGTGATTTGCAAAAAAACATTTATATCCGCGGAGAAGCACTTTCGGTAATTGATGCCATTAACCGGCAGTTAGCCCATTATCCTTATCACGTGGGACAAATAATTTACATCGCTAAAATGATTAAGAACACGGAATGGGTAAGCCTTTCTATTGCCAGAAATAAATCGCTGGATGATGACCGCCGGGTAAATGAAAGCCTGTAATACCTTATTCCCTGCTGATTTTACCACCCAAAGAACTTCAAAAGAAAATACAAAGTTTGGTATTGAATTTGCCTGAACGGAGCGAATCGCTATTTTTACAATAATTGTACTGTCCTCTGCACAAAAGCCTGAACATATTAAAATGGATTTTTCTTACACTGATATTTTGGTTAGTGCTTGGCGTGTTGCTGATTTATGTTAAACCCGTTTATCCCTTTTGGCTCTTTGTTACCGCATCCATTAGCTGGATCGTTGGGTGGTTGCTCGTTTTTAAAAGAACCCATCATAAAAGCTGGTTCTTTCTTTCGTTTATCATGCTGCTGGTTTTTATCTGGTCTACACTTCATGTGCGGCCTGTTCAAAACTGGCTGGTAGGCCTGGTAACAGCAAACCTTTCCGGTAAACTGCACGCCACCATCAGCATCCGGCACATCGACTACAGCTTTTTTGACAAGATGGACCTGAATGGTTTATTGATCCAGGACCAGCATAAAGACACGTTGTTATTTGCCGGCAATGCCAAAATAAATATTACAGACTGGTTTTTTTTAAAAGACAAGGCCACTTTAAATTATGTAGAACTCGATAATGCTGTTGTGAATTTGCAGCGAACCGACTCAGTATGGAACTATCAGTTTTTAATCGATTATTTTTCAAGCCCCCGTAGAGATACTGTAAAAAAAGCCGGAATAGAGTTTAGTTTAAAAGAACTGAAATTTCACAATGTAAGTTTTAAGCAAACAGACAAATGGAATGGTAAGGATATGCTGGTATCTATTAAGAACCTGGAGCTGCTGACGGATGAAATTGATATTGCGAAGAAGAAAGTCAGCATCAGTAAGCTTGATATGGACCAGCCCGTATTTACCCAATACGACTACACCGGCGCACTCGACATCCTTAACAGCACATTGCCTCCAAAGCTTACCGACACGGCCATAAAAAAACAAACAACGGGCGGTTGGGTAATGGATATAAAAAGCATCCGCATCATCAATGGCCTTTTTGGCAGTGAGGCGGAAAACCTGAACCGGGCTATTTACGCAGACCGTTTTGATGGCAGCCATATCCGCTTCAGCAATATCAACGCACAGTTTAACAATACCCATTATCAAAACGACAGCATTTCAACCGCTGTCACCCTTTCTACAAAAGAACGCAGCGGCTTTGAAGTAAAAAAGCTGCAGGCCAATATGAAGTTTACCCCGGAAATAATGGAGTTTAACAATCTTGAACTGGTAACCAACAAAAGCAAGCTGGGTAATTATTACTCCATGCGCTACGATGATTTCAATAAAGACATGGGCAACTTTGAACACAGGATCAACCTGGATGCCAACTTTGTGAACAGTGAATTGAATACAGATGATCTTGCTTTTTTTGCCCCGGATGTAAAAACATGGAAAAGGGTTTTTAAACTTGCAGGCCGGGCAAAGGGAACGGTAGAGAATTTTACGGTCAGGAAGATGCTCATCAAAAGTGGAAACAACCTTGTGGACGGGGACATTGCACTAAGAGGCCTGCCGGACATTGATAACACGTTTATTGATTTTAAAGCAAACGAATTACAAACTTCTTATGCCGAACTGGTTAATCTTATTCCTTCCTTAAAAGCAGTAGACCCTCCCAAATTAAGCAGGCTGGGCAATATCCGTTATACAGGAAACTACACGGGCTTCATTAAAGACTTTGTTGCATTTGGCACCATCAACACCGGGCTGGGTACCATTACAGGTGACCTCAACCTTAAATTACCGGACGGGAAAGTGCCTGTTTACTCCGGCAAAATTTCTACACAGGGTTTCCGGCTGGGGGAGTTTTTGGATGAGCGCAATATCGGCAACATCACATTCAACGGTACGGTAAAAGGCAGCGGCTTTTCCACAAAAGATTTAGATGCCAATTTTAACGGTGATGTACGCAGCCTCGATTATGGCAACTATAACTATCAAAACATCATTATCAAAGGAGACTTTAAAAAGAGGTTTTTTAATGGCCTTGCGAGCATCAACGACCCAAATTTAAAGTTGGATAATTTAGTGGGTACCATCGACCTCAACGGATCAGAACCACAGTTTAAATTTGATGCTCAACTGGCCAAAGCCGATTTTAAAAAACTCAATTTAACGACCGATGAATTTAACCTACTGGGCCATTTCAACCTGGATTTTACCGGCAGTAATATTGATAACTTTTTAGGTACTGCAAGAATCAATGAAGCCAGCCTGCTGCACAATGGACTTCCGTTATCTTTTGATTCACTGGTGCTGCAATCAAAGATCGTAAACGGTCAAAAATATTTGTCCCTGTATTCAAACGAAGTGGAAGCAGACATTGCCGGTAATTTTAAAATCCTGGAACTGCCGGATGCCTTTAAAGTTTTCCTGAACCGTTATTATCCTGCTTATATAAAAAAACCAGCTTACCAGGTAAGTGACCAGGATTTTTCTTTTGAAATTAAAACAAGAACCATCGATGATTATATCCGGTTAATTGATACCAAATTAAAAGGGTTTGATAACAGTGTTATCAGCGGCAACCTGAAACTGAACAGTAACGAACTGAGTATAAATGCCACGGTGCCTGAATTTAGCTACGACGGAAAAATATTCAACAACATCCGCCTGCAGGGCAAAGGAAGTTTGGATTCGCTGACCACCACGATAGATGTGGACGACATTGCTATCAGCGACAGTTTTCACCTGCCTTCTACCAACCTGCTGTTTACATCGTTCAACGACACTTCCAATATCAGCATTAAAACAAGCGCCAGCAAAACCATCAGTGATGCCGCGGTAAATGCACAACTGATCAGCATGGGTGATGGTTTAAAGATCCATTTCTTTCCATCCTCTTTTATCATCAACGATAAGAAATGGCAACTGGAAAAAGACGGTGAAATTACCTTCAGCAAATCGCAGGTAGGCGCCAGTGATGTAAAATTTGTTCAGGGCAACCAGGAGATAAAAATTTCTACCGAACCGTCTGAAACACTTTCCACCCATGACATAGTTGTAGAACTGAATAAAGTAAATATAGATGACATCACCCTGTTGGCCAGCCTTGCCAAACCAAAGCTGGAAGGGCTGATATCCGGAACGATCAGAATTGAAGACCCTTTTAAAAAGCCCTTTATTCACTACGACACCTACATCAACGCGTTTAAAACAGACAATGATTCTATTGGCCTTATCACAGCAAAGGGCACTTATAATATTAACGCCGGAGAGTTAGCTGTAAAAGCAGTCTCTGCAAATGTGGATAATAACTTAGATATTGACGGCATCATCTATTTAAAAGACAGCACTTCAAGCCAAACGAGAATTGCATTAAAGTCTCAAAAATTTAACCTGTCGATACTTAATGCTTACCTGGGGGATATCTTCAGCAACATACAGGGCAGCGCCAATACCACCGACCTTGCGCTCACCGGCAGTTCAAAACATTTTGCATTGACCGGCACTGCCAATATCAATGAGGCCTCTATGCTGGTAAATTTTACGCAGTGCAAATACAAATTTAAAAATGAAAGTATCATCTTTAACCCCGATGAAATTGATTTTGGCAAAATAGAATTAAAAGATACTTTAGGCTATGATGCAGTATTGACAGGTAGAATGTACCACCGCTTTTTCCAGGATATTGAATTTGAAAATATTCATTTTCAAACCAACCGGCTGCTCGTACTGAACACCACTAAAAAAGATAACAGCCAGTTTTACGGAAAGGTAATTGGCAAAGCAGATTTTTTACTAACCGGCAACCAGGATAATATTACCATGACCATAAGTGGTGAACCCAGCAAGCAAGACAGCAGCCATATTTATATCCTGAGCGGCAACAGTATTGAAACTGGCATGATAGATTATATTGATTTCATCCAGTTTGGTAACAAGATGGAAGAAACCTATAAGAGCAAATCCACCTCCAGCATAATAGTAGATATGGCGTTAACTGCAAATCCATCCTGTAAAATTGATGTGATACTGGACGAGTCTACCGGGGATATTATTAAAGGTGAGGGTGAGGGTCTGTTAAAAATACGGGTGGGTAATAAAGAGCCGCTCACCATTAACGGGCGTTATGATATTACCAAAGGGGAATACACTTTTAATTTTCAAACCTTCCTGAAGAAATACTTTACCGTGAACAGCGGCAGCCTGGTATGGGATGGCGATCCATTTAAAGCTAAGATTGATATCCTGGCCGAATACCTTGCCACCAACGTAGATTTCAGCAATCTTTCTGTCAATACCGGCGCCACCGGTACTACTTTCAAACAAAAATCTGATTTGCGGGTATTGGCGCATTTAACAGAAACCTTACTGAAACCAGCCATTGAATTTGAATTTCAGTTGCCGGCCGGCACCCCCATCACCGATTTTTTAATTTTAAAAAGGCTGCAACAATTTAAAGAAGATAAAAATGACCTGAATAAACAGGTAACGTCTTTGCTGTTGTTCAATTCATTCATCAATACCAACCAGGGTTTCATTACAGCAGGCAGTGGGTACAATGTAATTGCAAGCACTATTGGCGGGGTGGTATCAAATGCTATCTCTGGTTTCTTTAATGACCTCCTGAAAAAATATGTGAAGAACCTCAGCTTTAGCCTGGATGTAAATTCAACTTTTGAATCCGGTACTGAGCTGCAAAGCAATGTGGCCCAACTGCAGGCGGCTGCAAAAAGTAATTTTGTGTACACCCTGCTCAATGGAAGGCTGATCATTTCTGCCGGGGTTAACCTGGATTATAACAACCCCTACGCCAATATTAACCGCAACAGCAACGTGCTGATAACCCCGGATATAACGGCGGAATGGATATTGAGTAAAGATGGCAGGGTAAGGGTGGTAGGCTTTAACCGAACAAATTACGACCTGGTGGGCCAGCGGAACAGAACAGGTGTCAGCTTATCCTACAGGAAGGATGTAGAGAAGCTTTCACAAATATTTCAATCCAGAAAAAGAAGAAGGGAGGAAGAAGCAGGGGCAAATAAATAATATTTTGTTGATAGTCCATAGTCGATATTCCAACGCAGCGTACTTACTGCCAGTTGCCTGTGTGTTTTAAACATTCACTGTTGAAAGCCGATTAATTAAGAACAGTATTCGATAATCATTGCTCAATTTTCAATTAAAATACAATTGCCTTCTGCATTGGCTGTGGACTATGAACCATGGACTATTAACCATCAACCATGCCCCCTTAATGTTCATTCAAAATATCATGTCCCAGCTTGTCTCTTTTAGTGGTTAAATATTTTTCATTGTGCTGGTTTGGTTTTATTTCAATTGGAATAGTGTCCACCACTTCAAGCCCGTAACCCAGCAACCCCGCCCGCTTACGTGGGTTGTTGCTCATCAGTTTCATCTTACTTACACCGAGGTGGCGCAGTATCTGGGCGCCCACACCATAATCCCGCTCATCCATACCAAAACCCAGTTCTAAATTTGCTTCCACTGTATCCATACCCTGCTCCTGCAGTTTGTAAGCCTTTAATTTATTCAGCAATCCAATACCACGCCCCTCCTGGTTCATGTACAATACCACCCCTTTACCCTCTTCCTGTATCATTTTCATAGCTTTGTGCAGTTGGTCACCACAGTCGCAGCGCAGAGAACCTAAAATATCTCCTGTCATACAACTGCTGTGAACCCTTACCATCACAGGTTCATCGTGTTTCCATTCTCCCTTTTTTATTGCAAGGTGTATTTCTCCTGTATTCAATTGTTTAAAAGCGATCAGTTCAAAATAACCATATTTGGTGGGCATCTGCACTTTCTCTTCTTCACTGATCAACGTCTCTTTGCTAAGCCGGTAAGCAATCAGGTCTTTAATGGAGATCAGTTTCAGATCAAATCTTTTAGCGATCTCCCTAAGCTGCGACAGCCTTGCCATGGTGCCGTCCTCATTCATTATTTCTACCAGTACACCTGCCTCTGAAAAGCCAGCCAGCTTCGACAGGTCGATGGTGGCTTCTGTATGGCCGGTCCTTCTCAACACGCCGCCCTTGCGGGCACGCAGCGGAAAAATATGTCCGGGCCTTCCAAGGTCTTCCGGTTTTGTGTCGGGGTGTACCAATGCCTGCACTGTTTTTGCCCTGTCACTGGCAGAAATGCCGGTGGTGCAGCCATGTCCCAGCAGGTCGATACTCACTGTAAAAGGTGTCGCATGCAAAGAGGTATTGTCACTCACCATCGGTTGCAGGTTAAGGGCATCACATCTTTCTTCACTTAACGGTGCACATATTAAGCCCCTGCCATGGGTACTCATAAAATTGATGATCGCCGGCGTAACATTTTCTGCCGCCGTAATAAAGTCGCCTTCGTTTTCCCTGTCCTCATCATCTACCACTATTACCAGCTTGCCCATTTTTATATCTTCAACCGCACTTTCTATACTATCCAGCATGTTTTATTTTTTTGCAAAGTTAACGGGGTTTTAGTTTTAGTTATTTGTTTAATAAGGAAACATTGTTATAACGAGCTTATGAACATTCTGCTTTTAAAAAACCATAATTGGCAAAAAAGGTTTTCTTTTGCAGTAAATAACAACTTGTTGTTTTGAAACAGTTATGTAAGCAACAAATGCAAGGCAAATATTGTTTTTGCATTTTTGTCTTTAAACATTATGTTTTTTTCAACTATTTTATGTCACGCAATTTCTGAAGTATAACAATCCGGGCATTACCAAAATGGTAATAATTTTTTAACCAAAGGAGAACAAGTAACCAGGTTGATACACTGACATTTGCAAAAAATTTCAAACTATGATTATGAGAAAAAAGATTAGCCTCCTGGGCTTGCTATTACTAATAGCTGGCTTTGCTTTAAAGGCCCAGGTAACTTCCAGCAGTATTAGTGGATTCGTGAAGAACAGTAAAGGGGAAGTATTGGCCGGAAGTTCGGTAAAGCTCACCCATACGCCTTCAGGAACCAGTTACACTACCGCCGCTGGAAAGGACGGCAGGTTCAATTTGGTAAACCTTATTCCCGGCGGGCCTTACGAGATTGAGATTACCAATGTTGGCTATACAAAATACACAGAATCCAGTGTAAACCTGCCGCTGGGTGAAAACATCCGTATCGATGCTGCCCTTTCTGCAGCAACAACCGAACTTACAAATGTGGAGGTAACCGGTATCAGCACTTCAAGGAGAAAAACCGGTGCATCTACCAGTATCAGCAAACAACAAATTGCTGCTTTGCCTACATTAAGCAGAAGCATCCAGGATTATACGAGACTAACACCACAGGCTAACGGCAACTCTTTTGGGGGCGCCAATAACCGTTTTAATAATATTACCATTGATGGTGCGGTTAACAATGATGTATTTGGATTATCCGGCTCGGGTACACCCGGAGGGCAATCTGGAAGTACCCCAATATCACTGGATGCGATCCAGGAAATACAGGTTGTACTGGCACCCTATGATGTATCCTATGGTAATTTTACCGGCGGCGGTATCAACGCAGTTACAAGGTCTGGAACCAACAAAATAGAAGGTTCTGTTTACTATTTTGTTCGTAACCAAAGTACCATTGGCAAAGACCCTATCACCCGGATCAAAGCGAATGATTTTAGCGATAAGCAATATGGTTTCAGGTTAGGCGGGCCAATCATTAAAAACAAACTTTTCTTCTTTATTAACGGTGAAATAGCCAAGAGAACAGCTCCTACCATATTCAATGCCGGTGACAGCAACTCTCTCATGAGTGTTGCAGAAGCACAGCAGCTTAAGGATACCCTCATGTCGAGGTATAACTATGATGCCGGCACTATTGATGGTTTCAATGCCGCAACAAAAAGTGATAAGGCTTTTGCAAGACTCGACTGGAACATTAATAGTAAGCACCGGCTTACGATCCGGCACAATTATATTAAGGCCTACGATGATGCCATTTCCAGGTCTCCAACATTTTTCCGGTATGGAAATAATACCAACAGGAACAATAACTCACAACACATCACAGTAGCTGAACTTAGAAGCAGGTTTAGTTCCAAGTTTTCTAATAACCTGATTGTGGGCAGGCACCAGATCCGAGACTTCAGAACCGTGTACGGCTCGCTGTTCCCGTCTGTTGAAATACAGAAAGGTCCGGGCACTGTACAATTTGGTTCTGAAAGAAGTTCTGCTGCCAATGAGCTGGATCAGGACATTTTTGAAGTTACCGATAACTTCAAAATATTTGCCGGCAAACACACAATAACGGTTGGTACGCACAATGAATTTTTTAAATTCCGGAACCTCTTCATCAACAACTTTAACGGCCGCTGGCGTTTTGCAAGCCTGGCTGATTTTTATGGTGATTTTCCAAGGCAACTGGAGGTGGGTTATTCCGCCGATAAAGCCAACGAACCAAAACCGTCTGCAGCGTTCGATGCAGCACAGTTAGGTTTTTATGTACAGGATGAAATACAGTTTAATCCCAAATTCAGGTTAACCTTCGGTATAAGGGCTGATATGCCTGTTATCAATTCAAAACCTGCTTTTAACCAAACGGTGGACACTACGTTTAAAGGCGTTTACAATACGCAAAATATCCCCAATAAACAAATACTATGGGCCCCACGGGTTGGTTTCAATTGGGATGTGCAGGGAGATAGAAGCATCGTGGTAAGAGGTGGCGCAGGCGTATTCTCAGGAAGGGTTCCTTTTGTTTGGATATCTAACCAGTTTACAAATTCAGGAACCTTATACAGGGCAATCAACCAGTTGGATGCAACGCCAACCACTGCTCCATTTAATGTAAACAGCGGCAATGGTTTCAATCCTGATCCCAATGCACAGGGATCACTTGGTACCGGTGTTAGTACTTTTGAAGTAAACCTGATAGATAAAAATTTCAAGCTGCCACAAGTTGTAAGATTAAACCTTGGGATTGATAAAAAATTACCAGGTAACGTGAACATTACCCTGGAAGCGCTTTATTCAAAAACAATCAACAACGTTTTATACCAAAATGTTAACCTGGTACCTGCCACTGGTGTGGTTGACCCAGCGTATAATAACGGTTACGACACCAGGGCCGCATTCCCAAGTGCAAGAAATATCAGCTCTTCCTTAACAAGCGCTATACTGCTTAGTAATACCAACGATGGCTATTATTACAATCTTGGATTAATTGCTAACAAAACCATGAAAAATTTCTTTTTTCAATTAGGTTACAACTACAATATTGCTAAGGATGTAAATAGTGGAGCAAGTTCAACAGCATTTTCAAACTGGGAATTTGTACAGGTAGCGGGCAGCTCTAATAATCCGCAGCTTGCAACTTCCAATTACCAGATGAAACACAGGTTTACCGGCGTGCTTTCCTATAATTTTGAATATGCCAAACACCACAAAACTTCCATTGCCTTCTTTTACAATGGTACCTCCGGCCAACCTTTTACTTACCTGGTTAATGGCGACCTGAACAATGACGGCCGCTTTGGTAATGATCTGTTGTACGTTCCTGGTGCAGCAGATGAAATCAAATTTGTGGACCGGTTAAATTCAACCAATACCGCAGTGGTAGCAACAGCAGCACAGCAACTCGCAGATTTCATGGGTTTTATCGACCGGGATGCTTACCTGTCAACAAGAAAAGGAAAAATTGCTGAAAGAAATGGCGCAGGCACTCCATGGGAACATGTTGTAGATATGAGGGTAGCGCAGGATTTTATAGTGAATGTTGGTGGAAATAAACATGACCTCCAGTTAACACTTGATATTTTTAATTTTACCAACTTGCTCAATAAATTTTGGGGCCGCAACTACAGTGTAGGTAATCAGGCTTATACCATTTTATCTGCCGTTAACAGAACGTCTGGCCCATTTGCCGGCAAAGGATACACTTATGTTCCTCAAACTCCTTATGGAATGTCATTTGGTTCAAGGTGGCAGGGCCAGGTAGGTATCAGGTATTCATTCAATTAACATATTTACAAACCGGATTTAAAAAAGCTACCTCAAGGGGTAGCTTTTTTTTGCAGTGTATTTTTATCAACGGCCACGCAACTTTTTATTTCAGTAGTTCCATGCACCTACTGTTTGTGCTATTACCTTGTAAAACCCGCTGTAAGGAAGGAAGATAAAAAGCAATTCGCTCCATGAGCTGCCGGGTAAAATAAAATGACTGGTTACTAAACCCAAATTTGCAGTACAAAAAAATAAAGACATTGTGTTAAATGAGTAAAAACGCTACTGCAATGCAATTGAATTTTAGCAACCTGAATGATTGATAAACAGCCACTATTTTTACAAGTAAAAGGCAAAAACCAATGCTGGATTTTGACCGTTTGTCGAAAGTCAGTTAACTGCAAAATTTGGGATTAGCCAGTCCTGAAAAAATCGGGAGGCAAAGAAGTAAACAAACACTATACATGCTGGATGAGGTTTTGCGGCTTATATTAATTATCAATCAAAAGATTTCATTGTTGCAATTCCATTAACTATTTCGTGCTGTTAAAATAAACCAGGCATTTAAAATAATATAGCTTGCCAGTAATACCTGGCCTATAATAATATCGAAGCGGTTGGCCTGTCTGATTTTACCGGCTTTAAATAATTTTAATGAGTAAGCAGAACAGGTTATGATCACAAATATAAAAAGCAGCGTGATACCATGTAGTATATCCACAAGCGTTAGTACAGTGGAATCCGGCAGCGCAGAATCAATAATGTATTTGTTACCAACGCATGCAAACAGCGATCCCACACTGAGGCCAAAACGGGAATCAATATTATCCGCATGGATGTAGAAACATACATACGCAATCAGGAAAGCAACGTACATACCAAGAAACATTTTCCAGAACAACTCACCGCCATCCCTCCCAATCCCAATATTCACGTCAAAGGAACTGTATTCAACGTGCGGTTGGGGCAGGGTTTCATCGCCGAAGGTTGTTTCATAAGCCTTTATACCTGCTGCCATTCTAAAACTGTCTATCCGCCAACCCCGTAAAGTAAAGCGTGGATCGTAATTTTTACCAAATGTATCGGGTGCAAACACCAAATCATGCGAATCGAATTGGGAGTTTTCAACAGACAATCTTAATTTCTGCCGGTCAAAAGGGAAATTATTGATCTTCCACGAATCTTTCATCACACACTGAATTTTCATCAGGATAAATAATTTCCCATCCGATGTATCGATGGTGGAGAAGGATTTGGTAACCGTTTTTGCCTGTGGTATTTCCAGGTTTTGCAACAGATCAAATTCCTTTCTTTTATACGTCATCCACAGCCAGAAGGTAATCGTGTACTCACTTTCCTTGAAATCAATCCCGTGAATACTGGTGATGTATATACCCGTTTTAACGGTATCAGGCGCTGCATCCTGTGCGATGGATTTGGCGGCCGGAAGCAAGATGCTGAAAAGAAAGAATAAAGCGTATGATAAGGATTTTTTCATTTTTACCGGGTATTGATAAAGGGTAAGATAGGTGAATGGTTCCGAAAACAAATTCCTATTTATATTTACAAGGCATTGCAGCAAATAAAATAGTTGACAGCCCGAAAAGCTGTCAACCCTAAATTTTGAATCTACTAAACAACTAAACCATTAATTACTTCCCTGCATTCCCTGCATTCCTTCTGTATCGATCCGGTTGTTTTTACGTTTGAATAAAACACATCGAGCTTACCAAAACGCCAGTTAAAATTTAGCCGCAACACCTGAGGATCCCTTCGTCGGTCGGTGTCTTGCTCAAAGTAAACAGATTGGGAAAAAGTACTGTTGAGCCTCGTTCTAAAAATATCATTTACCTGCAGCGTGAGCGAGGCTGCATTGTTTTTCATAAAATCTTTTTTGATCGCAATATCCACACCATACAATGGTTTGATATATCCCTGTGCAGATGGCACATTACCGCCGCCAAACATTCCTCCTCCCCTGCCTCCACCTCCACCGGTATTTGGAGCTACCAGTGTTTTAGCCTGGTAATCGCCGCTCAACTGGATAGAGAAGTTAGATGGCAGCTTAAAACTGTTGTTGATCTTTGCAAACCAACTGAACTGGTCATTATTGACACCGCCGGGTAAATTGGCCGCATTCAGGGTGGCATTAAAAAAATTGATGTTGGTAGTAAGATCCCACCACTTGGTTATTTTGTCTTTACCGGTCAGTTCAAAGCCATACGTATAGCTTTTGCTTGCATTGGCATACGTAGTTATAATAACAGAGTCGGGTTTTGCCGGGGCATTCGGGTTTTTATCCCGGTACTGGTAACGGGAAATAATGTTCTCCGTGTTTTTATAATACACCGTAGCCAAAAAATTATGCCCCGTGGCTACCTGGTTTTGATAAGAAAGTTCCAGCAGGTTAGTAAACTCCGGTATCAGGTCAGGATTGCCTTTAGAAAGATTCAATGAATCAGTATAATCAATGAATGGAATTAACTGGAAGAAATTAGGCCGGTTGATTTTCCGGGAGTAATTCAACTGCAGGTCCTGCTTATCTGTTAGTTTGTATGTAGCAAAAGCACTCGGGAACAGGCTAAAAGGAAACTCGTTTGAAAAAGTCTTGTCCTGGCTGATCAGGGTGCCGTCGTATTTTGAACTCTCGATCCTTAAACCTAACTGGTAGTTGAATTTTTTTACCTGCTGTGCAAATGTGGCGTATGCTGCCAGCACCCGGTCTTTGTATTCATAGCTGTTATTCAACGACGGAATAGAAATGAATTGCCCTGTTTGGGGATTTTTAAAAAAGTTATTGTTAAAGCTGGAGAATTCTCTGATGGCAATCCTTCCACCAGTTTCGAATTTCATTTTATCTGTAAAAGGATTGGTAAAGTCTATTTGAGAAGTAAAGAATTTAGAATTACCGCCACCTTCTGACCTTTCAAATACCTGGGGCGATTTCGGAGAACTATTGATGAAGAAATACTGGGTACCAAAATCATTGTTATTCTCATTCCTGCTGTAATTATAATTCACATCTGCGGAGATATTTTTGTTGGCTTTGGCAAAGTTGTGTTTAAAACTTAATGAGCTGCCATAATTCGTAAAATTAAATACACTGTTGCTGCTGCGGTTACCAAAATCAGCCGTTACCGTTTCGCTACTATTAAAATTTTCAACAAGTGTATCCCGGTTGATATTAATAAGGTCTTTATTTTTAAACTGCCCCCGGCTCATATTGCCGGATATGGTAAGGGTATTCCTGTTATCAATAAAATAATCAACCCCTGTTCTGCCAAATCCAAATACCCCATTACCAACAGGTCCGTTGGTTTGTACAAGATGGGCGACGCTGCTGTCGCTCACAAAATCGGTTCGGCTGGTATTCACATTGCTGATACTTTTACGAAACCCTACCTGTCCTGCAGCAAAGAAATTTATTTTTTGCTGTTTGATATTGATATCACCGCCAAAACCAGGTTTGGCGCGGCTGTCGATACTGGCCCTTACACTGCCGTTGTAGCCAGCTTTGCGGTTTTTCTTCATCACGATATTGAGGATACCAGCACCACCGCCCGATGCATCGAATTTAGCAGATGGGTTGGTGATGATCTCTACGGTGGCGATCGCATCCGCAGGTATTTGCTCCAGTGTCATCGTAGTGGGGCGACCATCTACAAATATTTGGGGTGTTGCATTCCGCATGGTTACATTACCATCAATATCTACATTGAGGCTGGGTACATTTTTCATCACATCCACCGCCGTGCCACCAATGCTGGTAAGGTTTTTTTCTACATTGAATATTTTCCTGTCAATAGCCATTGTAAGCAATGGCTTGTTGTTGGTGATTGTTACTTCCTGCAACTGCAGGGCATCCAGTTCCATTTTTATATTCCCGAGGTCTTTGTCAATACCACTAAGCATACTGCTAAAATCGCCGCTCTTTGCGCCACCCATATTGATTTCGAAACTTGCCTTTTGTTCTATCGGTTTGTATCCAATGGCGGAAATTTTTAATTTGTAAGGTGCCATCACCGCTAAATTCTCTAAACTGAATTCTCCTTTTTTGTCGGTTAGCATGCCGGCTACAATCTGATCCTTTCTTTTTTTGGTGACTGAATCCAATTTGTTTTGTATCAATTGAACGGAGGCTGCTTCCACCGGCTTGTTGGTTCCGGCGTCTATTATTTTACCATAAAAATGCCCCATATTCATATTTTGCCCTCCGCCACGGTTACCCCCGGGAAACTGCCCAAAAAGATGAGCTGACGTAAAAACAAAGGCGGAAAGGAAAAAGACATTACAAAATTTGGTCATTAATTGATTTTTTAAAAGCACAATAAAACAAAGTTGAAACAATAAGTTGCACCAGATATTGAATTACTTGATGAACGGTAAAATTTACAGCCAAAATGCGGGATCATGGATCATAGCATATAAAGCGATAGCAATAAGTCGATCGCACCAATAAGAATACCAAATATTGCTCCTGCTAACTGAAGCAACTGCAATTCTTTTTTTATGCTGCGGTTTAGTATGTCTTCCAACTTTGCTGAAGAAAACAAAGCCACTTTTTCTGTTACGATTTTCTCCAGGTCAAAGTCTTGCTGCAGTTTGGCCACATATCCTTTCATCAGCACCGGGAAAAGACTCTCCAGTTCGAGTAAAAAGGCAGTTTTTAGCTGGTTAATCGTTTTCTCTCCAATAAACATAGCAAGCATTGGAAAAACATCTTTTAGTTTATGGGTCAAAAAATTATCTATATGGGCCTCAATTTCAGGTTTTAGTTTTTCCAGGCTTTCGGCATGGGTGATTTTCTTTTCAATTTCATCAAACGGGAATAATTCTTTGCTCACCAGCCGGCCCATGCTTTCCGCTATGATCCGCTGTTTTTTTGGAAATACACCCTGCAGGGTATAGCCCAGTATCTTAAAAGGATTGCGTGGGTGAAACAGCATTTTTACAGCAATCCAGATAGTTGCCCATCCAGTGAAACCAAAAAACAAAATGTGGATGATATGTTGTGTCCAGGTCATAATTTATTTGGGGTGCAAAGAAAAGCAATTAATAATACAAACAGGTGGTTTGGTACAAAAGGGTTCTTTGATCAATGACAAGCGATGTGGAAGCTCACCCGCTTAGAACTGTAAATCGCCTGCCGGTAGCTTTTTTCAAAAAAACCAACTTTGATTTTGAACGGGAAATGTTTTTTGTTACTTTTGCCCACTGCAAAAACGGTAGTCGTAGCTCAGTTGGTTAGAGCATCAGATTGTGATTCTGAGGGTCGGGGGTTCGAGCCCCCTCGATTACCCTAAAAAGGTTCTTCTTCCGGAGAACCTTTTTTTATTTAATTAAAAACAGTCATGCTACATTGTATTTAAATATTCACGATTGGATATTCGCTGACCGGTAACAAATTTTACCATTCATCAATTTTTAGGAAAACATTAGTGCCAATGCCCTTGTTATTGAAATAAACACAATGGTTTTTCCGTTAATTTTACTAAATGCTACAATTAAAGCAGATAATTATGAATAAAAAATTTTTACCAGTATTGCTGGTGCTTACTGTTGCAAGCTTTTTTTTCGCCTTTTCAAAAGGCAGTAACGTCGACAATCCAAAATCAAAGTATGAAAAAATACTGAGGAACATTGGCTTACTGCTGGAAGAAGGACATTATAGCCCGAAAAAAATTGATGACGCTTTTTCCAAACAGGTATTGAACACTTACCTCAAAGACCTCGACGATGATAAGACCATTTTCCTGCAGGCTGATATAGACAGCTTTCAAATATATGTGAACAAAATTGATGATGAAATACATGGTGCCAGGCTGGAATCTTTTTACAGTATCAGCGAATCCTATTCCCGCCGCCTGAAAGAAGCTTCACTGTTTTACATTGATATATTAAGCAAGCCTTTTGACTTTTCAAAAAATGAGAATGTAATGCTGGATGGTGACAAAGCACAATACGCCAAAGACAATGATGCAAGGAAAGAAGTATGGCGTAAAAGGTTGAAATATTTAGTGCTTACCAGGTACGCTGATATGCTGGAAGACAGGGAAAAGAACAAGGACAGGAAGGTAACTGCCACAACAGACAGTATCACGGCAGATGCCATTAAGAAATTTGTATATAAAGCAGACAGCACGTTAGAAAGAGAAGCCCGTAACCAGGTAAGAAAACAGATCGACCGCTATTTCACCACACTTAAAAATCACAATAGCACAGATGAGTTGTTTAATTCGTTTGTGAACGCGATAGCAGGCGAGATGGATCCGCACACCAGTTATTTGGCCCCCATTGACAGCAGGGGATTTAATGAAATGATGAGTGGAAAATTTTATGGTATTGGGGCACAATTAAAAGAAGAAGAAAGTAAAATAAAAATAGCCAGCCTGATTACGGGCGGCCCGGCATGGAAGAGTGGTGAACTGGGACTCAATGATGAGATCGTAAAAATTGGGCAGGGCAAAAACGAACCGGTGGATGTAACAGGATATGCCGTATCGGATGCAGTAAAATTAATCCGGGGAGCCCAGTCCGGAACTGAGGTAAGGCTTACGGTGCGTAAACCCGATGGCAGCCTCAAAGTAGTAGTATTGAAGCGGGATGAAATAAAACTGGATGACACATTTGCTAAAAGTGCTGTCATTAACGGGGAACATAAAATCGGTTATATCTACCTCCCCGAGTTTTATATGGATTTTGAAAACCCCAATGGCGCCAGGTGCAGTGATGATGTGGCAAAGGAAATAGAAAAATTAAAGGCAGAGAATGTGAAAGGTATCGTGATGGACCTTAGGGGTAATGGAGGCGGATCTCTTCCTGAAGTAGTAAAGATGGTAGGACTTTTTATTGAAGATGGCCCCATTGTGCAGGTAAAGGGAAGGGAACAAATGCAACCCGTGCAGTTAAAAGACAGGGATAAAACAGTGCTGTACACTGGTCCTTTAACCGTATTGGTGGATGAATACAGTGCATCTGCATCTGAAATTTTTGCTGCTGCAATTCAGGATTACAAACGCGGGATAGTTTTAGGCAGCACGTCCACTTATGGCAAGGGTACGGTACAACGTACCATTCCATTAAATCCTTCTGCTGAATCCATGATCCAGTTGGGTAGCAAGCAGTCGGAAGACCTGGGTACTGTAAAGCTTACCATACAGAAATTTTACCGCATCAACGGTGGCGCTACCCAGTTAAAGGGCGTAACACCAGATGTTGTGATTCCGGACAGGTATGAACTGTCTAAGACCAGGGAAAAAGATAATATTGCCTCATTGAGCTGGGATGAAATAAGCAAAGCGGATTATAAACCGTGGACTTCAACTTACAGCACAGATGCAGTGATAGCCAGCGCTAATGACCAGATAACGTCAAGCACCATTTTTTCTGCGCTTAAAGACAAGATTGAATGGATTCACAAAGCAAACGACAAAGACTTTCCGCTGAACCTGGAAAAATATAAGGCAGACCAAAAGGAACTAAAAGTAGCCTACAAACAACTGGATAGCCTGTATAAATTGCCTAAAGAAATGACCGTGAAAAATACCGAGGCCGACTTGATAAAATACGCCGCCGATAAAGACAAGGCAGACAAGAATAAACAATTCCTGAACAGGCTGAAAGGCGATGTGTATATTGATGAAACAGTGAAAGTGATGAACAACATGATCACTCAAAGCAACTTAGCACTCAACAGCAACGGAGAAGCTTCAAAGAAAAATTAAACCTGTAGTAAACATTACACGTAAACAGCCGCCTCCGTTGAGGCGGCTGTACTTTTTATAACCTGTAGTATGCCCCGAGCGAAACAGTCCGGTTCCTGTCTTTTAAAGTGCCAGTTTTGTTGATATTTACAATGCCGGGGAAATAATGTAATTCAACTCCCAGATTGTTTTTAAACTGGTACCCTACTCCCAACACTGCACTCATATCAAAACCTTTATACTCACTTTTGATATCGGTTGATTCGCCATTGTGCTTGTCTTTAGCACTTAGTAAAAGGCCTGGGCGTAAGCCTGCCTCACCAAAAAATCCGCTTTTGGTTTCATAGGTAGCCGTAACTGGTGCTACTAAATAGTTTAACCGCACAGAGGCTTTTTCTGTGCCGCCCTCACCACCGGGTGTATATGAATAACCTTTATAGCCGCCTCCCTGTTGGGAAAAACCAAGCCCAATGTCGACGCCCATTTCCCGGTTGAGTTTTAGCAGATTGGTACTGGCTCCAACGTAAAGGCCGAGAACGGAGCCATCATAACTTTCACTTTCGCCGCCGATACCTGAATAGTTGGCCCACCCATGCATCAGGACAAAAACAGCTTCTTTTTTCTTTTTTTTAAGGCTGTCCTGGATCGGATTGGATTGGGAAAAAACTGCTGTACTAAAGCAGAATAAAACTCCTGATAAAATTAATTTTTTCATGTGTGTGTTTTTTTTTGTGAAAAGAATTATGCAGTTGCAATTGATTGTATGCCTTGTAAAAATTTAAAATAAAAACCATCTGTTATTTTCCCATTCCCAACCCCACAAATCCATTCCCGGCAACTTCGCCGTTGGAAGCTTGCTGCGTGTGGCTTACTGGGGACCGGAACAGGCCAAACGAAATTTTCAATTGAGCGGGTTGAGATGTGCCGCTCAGTTCCCTGAGCTGACTGTACAACCCACAGGGGGACCCTCCACGGCCAAATATGAATGGGAATTTTACTTTTGTCATGGTAAGTGCAGTTACCCCCGGTATAGCATTATATAATTCTACAGCATATTCATAACAGTTATATTTATTAAGATTGTATTTTTTTTGAGCGAGTTGCATTGCTTTTTCTTTTACAAAATCAAACTGTGCTTTTGTAAGCAAATGAGTGATCGCAGCATCATACTGTCGCCCCCCATTGTCAAGAATCTCACACTTAACGGTTCGTAAAAACAGGCACGTTACAGGCCGTACCGGGTAAAAACCCCATGACTGTGCAACACTTACCCCTGTTACGGTATCCCTTTTTTCAAGGATGACGAATACATGACCAGGTTCTTTTTTAAAATAAACTTTGCCTGGACGGCTGTTATCTGGTATATCTGCTGCAACACTTACCTGGTACACTTCGTTGGTGGCCAGGTCGCCAATAGCATCGAGTCCGTCCAACACTTTTGTACTGCTTTCTTCTTTTTGGCGGGATGATAACCGGGCATACCTGCCGGGGGGAGTTCGATAATTGGTTACTACTGGTGAAGTTTGTTGTGGTAACTCCCCCTTGTATTTTGGCACATCGTTTATCGCCTGCCCGGTTCCATTTAAAGAGCATAAAAAAACGATTGCTGTTATACCGGTTTTCATTTTTTATAATTTTTAATTAGCGTAGTCGTAGGTAGTCCCGTCCGATTTTTTAGAACTGTAATACATGAAAGTACCGTCACTGCCAAAGCTGGTCTTTTCGCCGCTCCACACATTATTTTTATGATGGCTATTTTTCTTATTCCCAAAAAATGTTGCTTTGTACAGCAGGTAAACATTTCCAGCCACGGCCGGATAATGTTCGTATCCGAAATTGCCATAGGCATCCATCCAGTACCTCCCGGGAATCACCTGCATGAATGCCTGGAAGCCCAGCACATCAACCGGATGCAGCTCCCTGCCATTAATAAATACACCGGTGCCGCCACCAGATGCCGTTGCACTTAATGTTCCGCCAATGAGTAAGCCTGGTATTCCTATGCCTGTACAAGGGCCGCCTTGTATACCAAAGGCGCCGGTATTTTTATCATACCAATAATTTCCCGGTAAAAATTTTACACCGTATGTTTTTTCGATTTGTGTTACGATGGCTGAGTCAACTGCCTGGTCGTTTACGTTTAAATTTTTCATTTTGTGTTGTGTGAATGCAGGAAGACTATAAAGATGGTAAACTGTAAACCATAACAGCAGGATGACGTGTTTATGTACTTTCATAACATGATTGTTTGTTTGGATTACATCCGGTTACTTTTCTATTCAATTAAATACCGGGGTTAAAAAAATGGTTTAGCAAAAATACTTTTGTCAAGAGGAGTAAGCAATCCCTGAATGGAGGTTATTTGGTAATCATAAAATACCTGATTGGCGGTAGTACGAGTTCAGAAGTAAAATGGTAGTTTAGTAATCCAAATATTTTTGACTCTTTTATTGTGGCGATATGAAAAATTTATTTCGAAATACACTACTGTTTATTTTCACCGCGGCGGTATCTAATACCAAAACAGCAGGCCAGGTACCTGCAGATCCGTATGTTGATAGTTTATTAAATGCGCTTGTCAAAGCAAAAGACGATACCAATAAAGTAAAACTGCTGATGGACATTGGGAACAATATTGGTTACTATGATGCTTCAAAAGCATTGGTATATGCACAGCAGGGATTTGCCCTGAGCAAAAAAATAAATTATGCAACCGGTATGGCCCGTACTACCTATTTAATGGGCAACACCTACCTGGATCTCGGAGACTATGAAAAGTCGAAACTGCAACTGGATGCCTCAGAAAAAATATTTACATCGCTCAGCCGTACTGATATGATTGGCATGATCCACAATGCCAGGGGCAACTGGTATTATATGCAGAGTGATATGTGGAATGCTGCTTATCATTATACGAAGGCAACAGATATTTTTCACAACCTGAAGGATACTGTAAAGGAGATGTATCCCTACCAAAACCTGATCGCTTCGCTCGGCGAAATAAAAAATTATGAAAAAGCCATTGAACTGAGTAAAAATTTAATGAGCCTGTTGAAAGAGCGGAATGACAGTTCCCAAATGGCACATGCTCTCAATCATATCGTGCTCAATTATACAGCCATGGGCAAACTGCAGGAGGCAAGGCAATATATTCCCGGACTTTTATCATACATCAGCAACGCACTGGACTATAACCTGGTGGCAGATTCTTATAATGTGATTGGGGAATTTTATTACCGGAGTAACCAGTACGACAGCGCTATCAGTTATTATAAAATGGCACTGGACAAAGCGTTGCGGAATAACTACCAGCCTGCCCAGTATAATTTATCATTGGGTACTGCTTATCTTAAAAAAAATGACCTGCCACTTGCCTATGCACATCTTACCAAAGCGATAAAGCTTGCAAAAGAAGCGAATAGTAAAGATATTTACTACCGGGCCTGCCTGCCATTGAGCGGGTATTATGAAAAGATAAATGACCATAAAAATGCTTATGCATATTTACAGGAGTACAATAAACTCAATGACAGCATACTGGTGGCCGACACAAGGCAATACACCACACAACTGGAAGCAGTGTATGAAAACAATAAAAAAGAAAGTGAAATACTCCAGTTAAAAACAGAAGAACTCAACAAAACACTTGCAATCAAAAAACGAAATAATTACCTGTACCTGGCTGCAGGTTTGTTAGCATTGACGGGCATATTATTTACGGTGAAATTGCGTAATAAAATTATCAAACAAAAATTATTAGAACAGGAGAAACAACTGCAGGAGGAAAAAATAGCATCACTGGAAAAAGAGCAGCAGGTGATATCATTGCAATCTATGATCACCGGCCAGGAGACAGAACGCAGCCGCATTGCAAGAGATCTGCATGATGGGCTGGGAGGATTATTTTCCACTGTAAAAATGTATTTCAGCACGCTGCAGCATGAACGGCCCGAATTATCCGATGATCCACTATTTACAAAAAGCTTCGAATTGGCAGACAATGCGGCAGTTGAAATGCGCCGTATTGCACACAACCTGATGCCCGAAGTATTGATGAAACTTGGGCTCATCAATGCCGTCCGGGACCTGTGCAATAATATCAATGCAGGAAGGCTGCTCACCATTTCCCTGCAGCATTATGGCATGGAGCAAAGGCTGCCGGGAAGCATGGAAGTGATGCTCTACCGTATTATACAGGAACTCCTGAATAATATAATTAAACATTCGCAGGCTACCGAAGTGATCATACAATTCAACCGGCACAGCGACCGGCTCACTATTACCGTAGAAGACAATGGCCGGGGATTCAATGTAGAGGAAGCAGCAACAAAGAATAATGCCGGTATCAACACAATCAAAAGCCGGGTAAATTACTTAAATGGCCAACTCAACATCGATTCAAAAAAAGGGGTAGGCACTACTGTGATAATGGAATTTTTACTGGAAGCAACAGCAACAGAATAAGCAAAGGATGATGGAGACTTTTGTATATTAGCAGTATGGTAAGCCTTTTGATAATTGATGATCATCCTTTGGTAACGGGTGGTGTACTCGCCATGCTGAAAGATACCGGTGAGGTAAATGTTACCGGCTCTGCCACTACTGGCGGCGAAGCGCTGAAGCTGCTTGCAGGTAATGTGTATGATATTATCCTGCTTGATATCAGCCTGCCAGATATGGACGGCCTCACCCTCTGCGACGAGATCAGAAAAATTAATAAAACTGTAAAGATCATCGGGTTAACGTCTTCCAATGAAATCGGTATCATTATTCAACTGTTGCAACGGGGGGGCAATGGATACCTGTTAAAAAACATGGACCGAAATGAATTATTAGAAGCTGTATATACTGTCCTGGAAAACAAAATTTATCTTAGCAAGGCTGCCAATGAAAAAGTACTGGAACAATACCGGAATATCAACACCGCATTGCAACAGGCACCTCTCCTCACCCGGCGTGAAAAGGAAATTCTCCAACTACTCAATGAAGGACTTACCGGGCCACAGATTGCAAAACAACTTTTTTTAAGTCATTACACAGTGGAAACACACCGTAAAAACCTGATGCAAAAATTCAATGCTTCCAATTCGCAGTTGTTGCTGAAACTGGCACGGCAGAATAAACTGATTGAATAAAACATGCTGTTTACCCGTTAGAAATACCGTTCCTGCAAAACATTTCTATGATGATAGAAATGACCAATTGTAATAAAGCCAAAGCTGGTAACATTGGCCACATTATTATTGGCTGTACCCACCCTTTCCAGCGCTTCTTTTGTAAAACTATTGAACAGAAATAATGTGCCTTGCCTTACAACTAAAAACTCTTTAATTAAATCTTCCCAGTTCCTGCCATTTGCATAAGCGTTCGCAGCATAATCGTTCTCTTCAAAGCCGGGTAAATTTTGTTGCTCTCCCCTTGCAAAACACAATGCCCGGTAACTGAAAATCCGTTCTGTATCAATTATATGCTGAAGCATCTCTTTAATGGTCCATTTACCTGCTGCATAAGTATACATAGATTTTTCTTCGGTGATGCTTTGCAGAAAAGTGGCAATCTCAGCGGTCTGATTAGTGAATGCACAGGTCAGATCACTTTCAGGCACCAGATCAATATATCGTTGAAAGTAGCCAGGATAATTGGTTGGTGATGGTTTAGACATGTTATTTTTTTTTGCTTAAAAGTTATAAAAAAAGCCGGGCATCATTGCCCGGCCGTTCAAAGAATAATATCAGCAGCCAGGCTTAGGCTTTTTTTGTCTTTATCAGTTTCGGCCTGGGAAGTACCTCTTTTGCAGTGCTGCGTTCGCCCTTTAACGTACTGGCTAATTTTACAGCAGCATAAGCATTTAATAAACCACCCGTTCTACTCAATTCACCCAACTTTGTTTTTTCCTGCGTACCTGGAATATTAACGTCAATATCAGGTGCAACCGCCGATTTTTCGATAACATATTTTAACTGCTTAGGACTCAGTTTTGGGAAATATTCTAACAACAATGCAGCCGTACCTGCCACCACCGGGCAAGCCATACTCGTACCCGATAGTTTTCCATAAGTATTGCCGCCGGGGATCGTAGCGTATATCTGTACCCCGGGTGCAAACACATCCACATCTCTTTTGCCATAGTTGCTAAAGCTGGCAGTAATACCACCATTCTTCGGATCACCACTGGCTCCTACTGTTATCCAGTTGCTGGCTTTTTTGCCGTCCAGGAAATTTACAGTTGGAAAATTGTCGGCGCTGTCAATATTTTTTGCGTCATTACCCGCTGCATGTACCAACAGCACACCTTTCTTATCAGCATATCTTACTGCATCATCCACCCACTCTTTTTCAGGAGAAAAATCTTTACCAAAACTCATGCTCACCACCTGTGCCCCGTTATCAACCGCATACCTGATTGCGTTTGCAATATCTTTGTCATGTTCATCTCCATCGGGTACCGCCCGGATCATCATGATGCGTACATTATCTGCAACACCATCACCACCCTTTCCATTATTTCTTACAGCGGCAATAATACCGGCGCAATGGGTACCATGCATCGGTGTGGCAGCCATCAAATCATTGTTTCCATAATAGCGGTCGTTGATATCGGTTTCATCATCCTGAACAATTTCCTTGCGGTATTCTTTAGGCGGATTGTTTGCTGCATCTGCTTTTCTAATTTGTCCTTCAAATTCATCCACAATTTGTTTATTGGTAATATCATTGGTGCCATTACCCTTACACAGTTGCATCAAAAAACCCTTTGTCCTTTTTGCCTCCGTGTTATCTGTAATATATTGTTCCAGGTCATCGCAGCTATATTCCACTTTGCCCAGGTCTTTTGCAATTACTGAATCACCCTTTAAAAAATTGGGCAGCATCTTTTTCATAAAAGCTATTTCAGCGGGGTTTACATCACCCGTTAGTTTTTGCTGGGCTTTTTTAAATGTTTCTAATTCTGCTTTGTCTTCAGGGCTCGCTGATGATTCATCGGGTACCAGGCTACCGTATTTTATTTTCAATTTATTATACACTCTTGCTGCCTCATAGCTGTCTTCTTTTACATTCCGGCCATCTTTGCCTCCTAAAAAATTCCATCCGTGTACATCATCGACATAGCCATTTTTATCGTCATCAATGCCATTGCCGGGAATTTCTTTTGCATTCTTCCACAGCACGGGTTTCAGGTCTTCGTGAAGTGTATCGATCCCGCTGTCAATGACCGCTACCACTACCGTCTTGCTTTTTAATTTCTTTGCTTTAATAAAACTGTAAGCATTATCGAGGCTGATACCATAGTAACCGGTACTGTCTTTATCAAGCTGGTGCCAATTTTTAGGTACTTCTTCCTTTGTTTTTTGACCAAAACTAACCGTGCCCACCAGCAGTGCAGCACCCAGCAAATAAACGTTTTTCATCATTTTATGATTTTTATTAGGGCTGCAATTTATTATAATGGCAGCACATAAAAATGCCACTGGTAAAAAAAGGGATCATTTATGCAAATTGTAACAGTTCTACAACAGAAACGACTTTGTAAAATACCCGTTTGGCAGGTGTAGCTGCAGTTTTTTGCCGCTTTCAAAAAGGCCATACACCGTGCTGCCGCTGCCACTCATTGCTCCATAAACGGCACCTTGCCTGTACAAGTGTTCTTTTAGATCTGCGATCCCGGGATGCTGCAAAAAAACGGGGGCTTCAAAATCATTTACGAGTTCATTTTTCCAATGCTGAACCGGCTGGCAGACAATGTCTACCAGGCTCTTTTTATTGGGTTCGACTGAAGCATCCGGCAGGCGCTTTAATTGGGAAAATGCCCAGCCAGTATTGATATGAATGCCCGGGTTGATAAGTACCAATTGATAACCAGTGAGATCAATCGGCATAGATTCCAGTAGCTCACCGCGTCCGGTAGCATGGCATGGCTGGTTGACGATGAAGAAAGGACAATCGCTGCCAAGCGCCAGTGCATAGTTGATCAGTTGGTTGGTTGACAGGTTGAGCTGAAATTGTTCGCTTAACAGTTTCAATGTAAAAGCTGCATCGGCAGAACCACCGCCCAACCCTGCTCCCAAGGGTATAGCTTTGTGCAGGTGCATTTGCACAGCGGGTAACTGGGGAAAATCATTTTTCAAAAGGCGGTAAGCTTTCACACAAATATTATCTTCTATATTGCCGTCGATGGTATTGCCGGATTGGGTAAAACTGACAGGTTGCTGCTGAATGCTTTTTGCCCTGATTATTTCAAGCGCATCTTTTAATGGGATGGGGTAAAATACTGTGGCTAAGTTGTGAAACCCGTCACTTCTTTTATCAAGTATATAAAGGCCCAGGTTTATTTTACAATTTGGGAAGACAACCATTTTTAGTTGATAATGGTTTAATTGATAATTAAGAATGGCGCAATTGAAACTTTTTGATGAAACAGGCTATCACTGGAAAACAGAGGCACCTTATGTTGTAAAATGATTCCGTCCGGATAAATCGTACAGGGTGGAAGTATCGAGTACTTATTTATCAACTATTTTTTCCGGTTATTAATTTCATCCCTGATAGCAATCGCTTTTATGTAATCTTCATGCTCCAGCACTTCACTCAACAGGGTATTCAATTCCGGCAGGGAAAGGGATTTCAAATCTTCTTTGCTGCCTGTTTCCGAGGTAATAGGTGCATCTGTTTTCTTTTTCTTTTCATCGTTGTCCATCAGTATTCCTGCGCTTTCTAAAATATTATCGTAAGTAAAAATGGGGCAACCAAACCGCACGGCCAGTGCCAACGCATCGGAGGTACGGGAATCAATTTCTACCGTGTCGTTTTCGCTGCTGCATACCAGTTTGCTGTAAAAGATGCCTTCCTGCAGATCGTTGATAATCACTTCATGCAGTTCTACATTAAATGCCAGCATAAAATTTTTCATTAGGTCATGTGTGAGCGGGCGGCTGGGGCTCATGCGTTCCAGCGCCACGGCTATGGCTTGTGCTTCAAACCCCCCAATGACAATGGGCAGCCTTCTCAGGCCATTTACTTCGCCTAACACAACCGCATAAGAGTGTGTTTGGGTTATGCTGTGAGAGAGTGCTACTATTTCCAGTTCTATTTTTTTCATAAACAACTACGAAACTAAGGGATTTTTTTATACAGCGATTACTCTTTGGGTATTGATGCGTTGTTTTTTTGGAGTTGATTTGGGATATTATTGCCTTCACCAGCAGCCTCACGGTATCGATACACTATTTTTCTTTCGAAGCTTGCCTGGGCTAATGCAACATTTTCAGCAGTAAAAATCATCAGTTACGACCGCATTTTTTTCATACAGTATTTTATCAAATATAAAAAAACCATAGCCGAAACTATGGTTGATTTATTTAAAAAAAGTTATGTTATTTCATCATTTTAATTATTGCAATTATAGCCGCAAGCTGTCCGATCCAAAAAATAAACATCCATTTAATCATATCCGTTTTTATCTCCCCCATTTCAACCCTTAATACTTCCCTAAATTTCATTATATCTTCTTTTGTCGCCAGCACATCTTTCTTCTCTTCAAATTTTTTTTCAGTTTTTTCTTCTATGTACTGGATAATAGCTGACGCCTCCTGTTCACTTAGCCGTGTTTTAAAAATTTCATAAACCTTTAATTCTAATGTTGACATCAAGCATTATTTATATTACAAGGTAGAAAAAATTATTGAGCTTTCAACTTCTTAATCGCCTCGGTAATCTTAGGCACCACTTCAAATGCATCGCCCACAATGCCATAATCAGCCGCTTTAAAAAAAGGTGCTTCAGGGTCTTTGTTAATTACAACAATTGTCTTGCTGCGGTTTACACCAGCCAGGTGCTGTATGGCTCCTGAGATACCGATAGCTATGTAAAGATTTGGCGCAATGGCGATACCTGTTTGCCCAACATGCTCATGATGTGGGCGCCAGTGAATATCAGCCACCGGTCGGCTGCAGGCTGTGGCAGCACCCAGCACTTTCGCAAGGTCGGTTACCAGTGCCCAGTTTTCCGGGCCTTTTAATCCGCGGCCGCCGCTTACAACAATTTCTGCCTCGGTCAATGGCACTTCGCCTTCTGCCTTACTGGTTGCCGTTACCTGCACTTTGGGTGCATCTACAGTTACGGCCAATGCTGCTACAGTAGCTGTTCCCTCGCCGGTAGTAATGGAATATGCGTTGGGGTTTAATGCAATAATTTTTATGGCGGTATTAATGGCAACATTGGCAAATGCTTTTCCACTGAATACGTTTTTCTTTACCACAAAGCCACTGTCAGTTGCTGGCAGTGCCACAGCGCCTGTTACCAGCCCTGCTTTTAACCTTGCACTCAGCCTTGGCGCAACTGCTTTGCCAACCAGGTTGTTGGAGAAAACGATCACGGTAGCCCCGGTTGCAGCGGCGGCTTCTGAAATCACTTTTGCATATACCTGTGCGTCTAACTGGTTTAGCGATGCATTGCTAACCGTGTGAACTTTTGTAACACCATATTTGCCCAAAGCAGCTAAATCCTCTGATACAGTGCCTAAAATAATTGCTTCTGCAGTTGTGTCAATTTGTTTGGCTATTGCAGCACCATACGAAACAGCTTCCAGGGAAGCTTTACGGATGTGTCCATCAGCGTGATCTAAAAAAATTAATACCATGATATTTAATATTGAAGATTGTAGATTGAATATTATTTGTAAACTTGTCTTTAAAAAACCTTAGCTTCCTCATGCAATAACCTTACTAACTCTTCCGGGTTCTCTGCATCAACTAATTTTACTCCTGCCTTTGCCGGTGGCAAATCAAAACTTGCAATTGCAGTCAGTGCTTCAACGGCGGCCGGCGCTACCACTTTTAATGGTTTGCTTCGTGCGCCCATGATACCTTTCATATTGGGGATGCGTTGTTCCGCCATTCCCTTCTGGCAACTAACCACTAACGGCAATGCTGCTTTGTTGGTTTCTTCACCACCATCTATTTCTCTTACCACCGTAACACTGGTTCCATCGAGGTCGAGTTTAGTGGCCAGGGATAAATATGGCAGGTCCAGCAATTCAGCTACCATACCGCCTATAGAAGAACCATTATAGTCGATCGTTTCTTTACCAGTAAAAATTAAATCGTAGCTGCCTTCTTTGGCAACGGCTGCAATTTGTGAGGCGATATAAAAACTGTCGTGGCTGTCGGCATCGATCCGGATGGCTTCATCGCCGCCTAAGGCCAATGCTTTTCTAATGATCGGGTCATTTTCTGCTCCACCAACCGTAACCAAATGAATGACGGTAGCGGTATCCTTTTCTTTGAGTTCGATGGCACGTACCAACGCATACCATTCGTCATAAGGATTGATGATCCATTGTACCCCTTCGCCGGCAAATTTCGTGTTGTTATCAACGAAGGCTATTTTTGCCGTGGTATCAGGCGTTTTGCTGATACAAACTAAAATTTTCATTCGGAAGAAATTTTGAATCGTTAAAAAGGTTGTTTATGCAACTAATACAAAGATAACGGTTGTAAAGATATAGTGATAAAAAAATCAAAAAAATATTTGTGTAATGAGCAGGATAGAAAAATTACTGGAATACATGAAAACATCTGATAAGGACAGTTTTCTGCAACATGCGCTGGCACTGGAATATATCAAGATTGGTGACGATGACGAGGCCCGGAAACTTTTCAACGAAATACTGTTGAGGGAACCAACCTATGTAGGTTCGTACTATCACCTGGCTAAATTACTGGAACGGGTAGCTGACTTTGACAGGGCTATCCGGGTATATAAAAGAGGAATGGAGGAAGCCAAAAGGGCCGGCGATATGCATTCGTATAATGAATTGCAGGCTGCGCTGGAAGACCTGGAAGATTAGATGGCTCGTGAGTTTAGTAAATAGGGTAAAAGATATATAACCTTGCAGGTATCCAGGATTAAATTGGGCTGTAAAATTGATGCCGGCTGTATGATTTAATCTTGTTATTTACCTATCGATCAATCGTTCATAAACCCTTAACTGTTTTACCAACTCTTCAAAAACTGCCGCTGCTTTTTCCCAGCACTGTTTCTTTATCAATTCGCCGGGGGAAATGGACTGCTCATGTTTGGGCATCTTCAATAGTTTTCCGACAGGATGATTTATTTTTTGGTTTACCAATACCCCATTGTACATATTTTTTGGAGCGGTTTTTTGGAGACCGGCCGTTTCATGACCATTCTTTTCTTCGCTTTGCGGATTTTCGTTGTGTTGCATGTTGGGTGGTTACAAATTGTACCTATTGTATTGCCGCGAACTAACCGTAACTCATTACGCCTCTCCCCCCAAAATGTAACGGTTGCCAAATTGAAAGACAATGTCAAAACGTCCCCTATTGATATGCCGTACAAGAGTGCGACGCAACGGTGTTCCCATAAAAAACTTCTGCCGGTAAACAAAACAAAACACCCCTCCCTTTGTTATACTGGGTTATCAAGCCGTTACTAACATTCACCCCTTACAACAAACCAGCAGCACATTTTACCTTTTATCACCCTAACTTTGCAGCACTTTTTAAACCTCAATATTACGATACGATGAATCTTTTTGAGCAACAACAAAATGAATTTGCAGGCAGGCATATTGGCCCCAATGAAAACGAAACCAACGCAATGCTTGCTACTATTGGCATTGATACTATTAAAGAACTGATCAGCCAGACCATACCCGATGCCATCAGGATAAAAGGCGACCTGCCCATTCCTGCTGCGGTGAGTGAATATGAATACCTGGGCGAATTGAGAAAAGTGGCGGCAAAAAACAAAGTATTTAAAAGCTATATCGGTCAGGGTTATTACAACACCATCACACCCAGTGTGATACTGCGGAATGTATTTGAAAACCCCGGCTGGTACACCCAGTACACACCTTACCAGGCGGAGATTGCACAGGGACGTTTGGAAAGTTTGCTCAATTTTCAAACAATGGTATGCGACCTTACGGCCCTGCCGATTGCAAATGCCAGTTTACTGGATGAAGCCACTGCAGCGGCGGAAGCAATGGCGATGCTGTTCAATCATAAAAATAAAGACCACGACCATATTACTGCTCCCAAATTTTTTGTGGATGAAGCCGTTTTTGCACAAACAAAAGAAGTGCTGGCTACAAGGGCTGCGCCCATTGGGGTTGAGATTGTCACAGGCAACTATTCCGCTGCAATATTGGATGAATTGTATTTCGGCGCCATTGTTCAATATCCCGACAGCAATGGCTCAGTGAATGATTACCGCGAATTTATAAAACAGGCTCATGGGGTAAATGCAATGGTGGTGATGGCTACCGATTTGCTGGCGCTGACTTTGCTTACACCTCCGGGTGAGTTGGGTGCCGATGTGGCCATTGGTTCATCTCAACGATTCGGTGTGCCGATGGGTTTTGGCGGACCGCATGCCGCTTTTTTTGCCACAACAGATGAGTTTAAAAGAAATATTCCCGGCAGGATTATCGGTGTGAGTATTGATGCACACGGCAACCGTTGTTTACGCATGGCCCTGCAAACACGGGAGCAGCATATCCGCCGTGAAAAAGCTACCAGCAACATTTGTACTGCACAGGCCCTGCTTAGTAATATGGCAGCCATGTTTGCTGTTTATCACGGTGCCAATGGGCTGAAAAATATTGCCAAAAGAGTAAGCACACTGGCCCAAACACTGAGTGATGAACTGAATGAACTGGGTTTTGAAAATGTAAACGCCTACTATTTTGATACCCTCAAAATAGCCATAGAAAATACCGCCGCAATAAAAGCAGCCGCAGAACTGAGAGAGATCAATTTTTATTATTACGATAATCATGTGGGCATTTCGGTAGATGAAACCACTTCTCAAAAAGATATCCTTGGCATCCTGGATGTATTTGTCAGTTACCTCAACATGGATACAGCTTCTGCCACTTTTAATTCGGATGACACATTAGAAAATATTCCTTTTACATTAACCAGGACTTCTTCTTTTTTGCAACACCCTGTTTTCAACACCCATCACAGCGAAAGCCAGATGATGCGGTACATTAAATTTTTAGAGACCAAAGACCTCAGTTTAAATACGTCCATGATCAGCCTTGGAAGCTGCACAATGAAGCTGAATGCTGCTACAGAACTGATTCCGGTAAGCTGGCCTGAGTTCAGCTTGTTGCATCCTTTTGCCCCTGCTGCACAGACAGAAGGCTACCGCCAGATCATTAAAGAACTGGAAAACTATTTAAGCATCATCACTGGTTTTGCTGCTACCTCGTTGCAACCAAACAGTGGGGCCCAGGGTGAATATGCTGGTTTGCTTGCTATCCGCCGCTACCATGCTTCCAGGGGTGAAGCTCACAGAAATGTTGTGCTGATACCGGTTTCGGCTCATGGCACTAACCCGGCCAGCGCTGTGATGGCAGGTATGAAAGTAGTGGTGACCAAATGCGATGAAGCAGGCAATATTGATGTGGAAGATTTAAAAGCGAAAGCTGCGGAGCATGCGGATGACCTGGCTGCACTGATGGTAACCTATCCGTCTACCCACGGTGTGTTTGAAGAAAGCATCAGGGATATTTGCAACAGCATTCATCAATACGGCGGGCAGGTTTACATGGATGGTGCCAACATGAATGCCCAGGTAGGTTTAACCAGTCCGGGTATGATTGGAGCAGACGTTTGTCACTTGAACCTGCATAAAACATTTGCTATACCGCATGGCGGCGGCGGGCCCGGCGTTGGACCGATCTGTGTGGCGGAGCAACTGGTTCCTTTTTTACCAGGACATAATTTTTCCGGCACGGAAGGTGCGGTAAGTGCTGCCCCCTATGGCAGCGCCAGCATTTTACTGATCAGCTATGCTTACATTAAATTATTGGGTGCCGATGGCATCCGCAAAGCAACCATGTTTGCCATTTTAAATGCCAATTACATGAAGGCAAGGCTGGAAAAATATTATAAGATATTGTACAGTGGTAAAAACGGAACGGCTGCACATGAGTTCATTGTTGATCTTCGCCCGTTTAAAGCAAGTGCCGGCATTGAAGCAGAAGATGTGGCGAAAAGACTGATGGATTATGGTTTTCATGCTCCCACCCTTTCTTTCCCCGTGGCAGGCACTTTGATGATAGAGCCTACTGAAAGTGAAGACAAAGCAGAGCTGGACCGTTTTTGCGACGCGTTGATCGGCATTTATCACGAAATAAAATCAATTGAAACCGGTGACGCAGACAAGAAAGATAATGTGTTGAAAAATGCGCCTCATACACAGTGGGTTATTTGTGGCAATGAGTGGACAAAACCCTACACCCGGGAGCTGGCTGCTTTTCCACTGCCCTATATAAAAGAAAGTAAATTCTGGCCAAGTGTAAGCAGGGTCAATAATACACACGGCGACCGAAATTTGATCTGTACCTGCGAGCCGGTGGAAAGTTATATGGAAGCGGCAGTACCGAATTAATTAACAACACCTAAAGTATAAAAAAATGCCTGCAATGTGCAGGCATTTTTTTATACAATATTTTTGATACGGGTTGCTGCTTTGAAAACAGGAGCGTACATGAAAATTAACATCACGGGTAACCGTTCAATTAGAAAACCTGCATATTTTTATTAAACAGGTTGAACCTTATTTACTCAACTGCAGCCGTTACCTTAGGTACAACAAGCCTGTTAAATTCTGAACCGTTAAAGATTTTTGCTAAACCGTTATCATGCGATTTCTGCCAGTCATTGATGTTGGCTTCCCCAACAATACGCCAGAAATTTTTTGACTTTAAATCTTCATAATCATTTGATTTTACAAATATCCCAAAGATGGCATTACGCTTTTTAAACTCGATTTTCAAAGGGCTCTTCGAAAGATAGCCATTCTCAACAAATTTTGCAATTACATCATTTATCATAATTTGATTTTTTTGCAAATGTACGCTTTTTTAGCTGTATTGTAAAGGATCAGGCAGGGATCAACCCGGATTGTTTGCCACCACAAGCCGCGAAAGCGAAGCTCACAGGGCTTATCCTGCAAAAGAAGGTTTTATAAAAGAACAGCAAGTGAAGCCGCAAAAGATTGATTAGAGCAGGGACTGGCCCATTTTAGGCTTGAAACAGATCCGGTACTGCAGCAGCGAAAAACAGTTCGCTTACTTTATATTTGCCACTTACCATTAACCGGTCTTTAAATGAAACTATCCACTTTTCTTTCTCACCAATGGTTAAGTTTTTGGCGGGCCCGAAATGCCAACCGCAGTTTACTACTGCAGATCATACTTGGCATTTTTTACCTGTTCATTTTTGTAGAAGTGGCGGCACTGGGTATTGCACTTCCATTTTTAATAGAAGAATCGCTGCCGGGGAAAGACCCGGTGGTTATATTTTGCTCTTATATTATCTATTATTTTTTAGTTGGCTTGCTCGTAAGGTTTCAAATGCAGGAATTGCCATCGCTCAGTATTCAAGCTTACCTTGCCCAAAATATTAAACGCAGCAGTATGCTGCGGTTTCTCAACGCAAGGTCACTGGTACACGTCATTAATTTTTTACCCCTGTTTGTTTTTATTCCTTTTACGGTGGTGATCATCGCTCCCCGGTTCGGAAACCTTACAGCCATTTGCTTTTTGACAGCCATGTTTGCCTTCGTGCTGAACAATCATTTTCTAAACATGTATATCAAGCGGAAATCAGTGAGCAACACTTGGTGGTTTATTTCTATTGTTCTTTTGCTGGCTGCATTTAAGGCGATGGATTATTTAAAGCTGGTATCATTTGAAAGATCCTCTGCACAGATTTTCATGTACCTGCTGCAGCATCCCTGGACCTGCATAATACCGGTTACGATTGCCTTTTTCACATTTTATCTCAATAACAATTATTTACGCAACCACTTGTATATTGAAGAACTGGTCAATGAAAAGAAATTAAAGGCAGGAAAAAGCTTTGCCTTCCTGGACAGGTTTGGAGATATTGGCGACATCATTGCGCTTGACCTGAAACTGATTTTCAGGAACAAACGGCCCAGGACACTGATGATTTTATCGGGTGTGATTTTATTGTACGGGTTCCTGTTTTATCCGCAATACCTGCGCACTGAGAATTACACGATGTTGTTCCTGTTTGCCCTGCTCATCACCGGGCTGTTTATTTCAAACTACGGTCAGTTTTTATTTAGCTGGCAGAGCAGTCATTTTGATGGCATGATGAGTTACAATATCAACATGAAGCAATACATCAAAGCAAAATTTTCTTTGTTTTTAACCGTATGCAGTTTGCAGTTTTTAATTGCCAGCCTGTATGGATTGATGGGCTGGAAAATTTTACCCATTCAACTGGCGGCTTTTCTTTACAGCATTGGTGTTAACACATTTATCACCATTTATGCAGCTACCTTTAACTACAAGTACCTGCAGCTTGGCAAATCTGCCAGCATGAATTTCCAGGGTGTGGGTGCAATACAATGGTTACAATCCTTACTGATCTCTTTCGGGCCGGTACTGGTATTTTTTCTATTAAATAAATTTATTGGCTTCTGGGCCGCCATCATAAGCATTTGCGTAGTTGGCGTAACAGGCCTTGCGCTCAACGAACTGATCATTAACTGGCTGGTAAAGCAGTTCAACATCCGGAAACATAAGATACTGGAGGGGTTTAGGGAGCGGTGAGAAAGTCCATGGTCGATAGATGATAGATAGTTAATGCAGAATTCCGAAGATTGATTGTTGGCTTTAACTAAGGACTGTTGACCATGGACGTTGGACTATGAACCATGAACTATCAACCATTAACTATCAACCATTACATAACCATGATAACAGTAAACAACCTCCTCAAATCGTACAAAGGCACACTTGCAGTATCCATTGATCACCTTGAATTTTTTGCCGGAGAAGTGATTGGATTAGTTGGTAACAATGGAGCGGGGAAAACTACTTTTTTTCGCCTCCTGCTCGACCTGATCCGGGCCGATGGCGGAGAAATATGTTCGAAGGGAAACCGGGTAACAGAAACAGAGGATTGGAAAAGCTATACCGCAGCTTATATTGATGAAGGCTTTTTAATTGAGTACCTCACACCAGAAGAATATTTTTATTTTGTTGGAAAATTAAACCAGTTATCCAAAGCAGATGTAGATGATTTCCTGCAACAGTACCAATCATTTTTTGATGACGCGATTTTGAAAAAAGGAAAATACATCCGCGATTTTTCAAAGGGCAATCAATTTAAAATTGGCATCATTGCCGCATTGCTCACTGATCCCGGGTTTTTAATTTTAGATGAACCTTTCGCAAATCTTGACCCCACTACCCAATTGCGCCTGGTAGATATGATCAAAAAAATGGCACTGGAAAAGCAACTATGCGTAATGGTATCCAGCCACGATATCAATCATGTGTCGGAAGTTTGTACACGGATTTTATTGATGGAAAAAGGAAAGATCATTAAAGATATTGCCGGTGGAGAATCGGCTTATGAAGAACTGGTGGATTATTTTAAAGTGAGATGAGGGGGTGAATTGTGAATGGTCAATGGTGAATGGTGAATCAATGTCGTTTACTTAGTGACCATATTATCCCACACAAGAACGCAAATTAATTTAATACAAGGCGCAATAAAAGTCCATAATCAACTTTGCTGCTTTGCCTCTTTTTTTGGTGAAATTCCCGTATGATAACGATCTTGAATGGTGAATGATCAATAGTGAAAGGCGGGGAGCACGCAGAGCGTGGCGAGAGGAGGCTGGCGAACGGGCTGCTAACTAAACTTCAAAATACTAAACTCACTAAACCTTGTTAAACAAAATCATTTCACCGGCCTTCCGCTTACATACTTATTCCCTTTTATATAAAAGCGATAGGGCAACAGGGCGTCTTCTCCGGCACCATCAACACCAATTCTTTTGCTGGCGACAATGGCATCAACTGGATATGAACATCCATCATCAGTAATAAAAATTTCGTTTCCTTTTAAAGGAATGCCTGAATGCAATTTAGATATCCCAAGCGCCTTGCTTAGATTGCCAGGGCCTTTTGTTAAAGTGTAATCAAGGGTTTTCTTTCCTGTCCGTATCAGCATATCCTCAACACCTTTAAACGGTTCAACTGCCCTTATCAGTACTGCATCCGGAATATCTTTGTCATTCGTCACTACATTAAACAAATGATGCATGCCATAACAGATATATACATACGAAACGCCACCTTTGGCATACATGTGTTCATTGCGGTTGGTGCGCCTGCCAGCATACGAATGAGATGCTTTATCTGTAAGGGCGATGTATGCTTCCGTTTCCACAATTCTCCCGCTGGTATGTATGCCATCAATGTTGGTAACAATTATTTTGCCCAATAAATCCCTTGCTGCCTGCAACACATTTTTGCTTAAATAAAAATCGGCGCCTAATTTCTTCAACTTATCTGTAATTTTATCTGCGAAGGTAAGAGGTCAATGGGCAATGGGCAATGAACAATACTAAGCTACTATGGACTATGGACCATTGACTATGGGCAATGCATTCTCTACCTCACCAAACAAACCTATAAAAAACCTGTACAACGAATGTTAAAGGAAATCATCATAGCCATACAATCATACATAGAAGCACACCGCTTTATTATAAAACACCGATTGTGGAAATGGATACTGGTACCCGGTATTATTTATGCCATGCTTTTTTTTGCAGGTATTATTCTTTTCTGGAACAGCAGCGATACCGCAATCGAATATTTATTAAATATTACGGGTTTAGGAAAATGGATGTATGCTATAGAAGGCGGCTGGCTGAAATTTTTGTTCATCTTTGGCCAGGTGATACTGAAACTGGTATTAATGCTCTTATACTTTTCGCTGTTCAAATATCTTTTTCTCATCATCGGCTCGCCATTGTTTGCTTACCTCAGCGAGAAGACAGAAGCGATCATGGAAGGAAAAGAGTTCCCCTTCAGCTTTGCTCAACTAATAAAGGATGTTACAAGGGGGATAAAGCTGGCCCTGAGAAATACCTTGTGGCAAACGGTTTACACGGTATCTATTTTAATCCTTTCCTTCATACCGGTGCTGGGTTGGTTCACTCCCTTTTTTGCCTTACTGATTGAATGTTACTACCTCGGTTTTTCCATGCTGGATTACAGCAGTGAAAGAAATAAATTATCCACTACCCAAAGCATTGCATTTATTGGTAAACACAAAGGGCTGGCCATTGGGAATGGCATTGTGTTTTACTTAATGCATACTGTTATTGTTGTGGGCTGGATACTGGCACCGAGTTATTCAGTGATTGCGGCCACATTAAGTTTAATTAAGACCAAACAGTAAAACCTATGAGCAGCACCGTATATTTAATCCCATCTGTACTGGACGAAGCAGCCACCCATACCATTCCACCTTACATTGTTGACGCAGTAAAAAACTGCCAGGTGATCTTTGCAGAAAACGAACGTACGGCCCGCCGCTTTTTAAAAAGCATCTGCAGGGAAATTGTGATTGACGATTATGAATGGTTTGCCATCCATAAAGCAGAAGAAGAACAAAAAAATAATTTCAGGCAAAAAATAAAAGAGGAAAAAAATATTGCCATTATCAGCGAAGCTGGCTGCCCCGGTGTTGCAGATCCCGGACAGGTTTTAATTGAGGTAGCCCAGCAAATGAATGCCACTGTAAAACCATTGGTAGGACCAAGCTCTATCCTGCTGGCATTGATGGCTAGTGGTATGAACGGGCAGCAATTTGAATTTGTCGGTTATCTGCCCATTGATGCCGGTGAAAGGACTAAAGCAATTAAGGAACTGGAAATTGCTTCACTGAAAAAAAACAGCACCCAGATTTTTATTGAAACCCCTTACCGCAACAACCAATTGATTGAAACCCTGTTAAAAACCTGTAAGGCCACCACCAGAATTTGCATCGCCGCAGCGCTTACTGGCAGCAACGAATATGTAAAAACAAAAACAGTAGCGGAATGGAAAAATGAAAAAACCGACTTTCACAAAAAGCCGGTTATATTTTTATTGATGGCAGTGTAACAATTACCGCTCTATCGGCTTCATTAAAATTATTTTATCCACTATATATACGCTGTAGCCCCTCCAGGGAATGGTGCCTTTGAATTCTTTATAGTGAAGGTCAAAGTAATTGCCGCTGTTGTTCATCAATACGTTCGCAATGCTGTCGTCCGTTACTGAAAATTCAAATTCATAAGACTGTATTGTGCCCACTGCCTTGGAACGAAAACCTGTCTGTATCAATTTACCTTCGTAAGTTTTAAAGATATTTCCTTTTTTCACCACATAGTTCAGTTCGCCCGATTTAACACCTTCACCAAATACATAATAATACCTCCACCAGAAAACAAGTGCCAGCATCGCGATGGTTATGAATGAAAACCACCGTAGAAATTTTTTAAAGCCACTTGTCTTCCTGGGTTGTAGTGCTGTCAATTTTACTTCTTCCATAATGGATCTTTTACTGCAAGTTAATTATAATCCATATTTATCAACCAAATAAACAAGCGCCGCCATATTTAAAGCCCCCAAATGCAACTCTCTCGGGTTTACATTTTCAAAAACATCCGTTGCTGCATGGTGTACATCAAAGTAGCGTTGGGTATCTGGCCTAAGCCCGGCCAGGGCTGCACCCGTTTCTCTCAAATGGCCTACATCCGAACCACTTCCGCCCCTCGAAAAATCATAGATCCCATAATTGTAAAATAAACTTTTCCATTGCAGGATCTTTTCAAACCGGCTGTTTGTGGTTTCAAAAATAAAGCCTCTTGGAGTGAAACCACCAGCATCACTTTCCAAAGCAAATACATGCTGCTCCTGATTTGATTTTGCCAGCGCTGCATATTTTGCTCCTCCCCTGCCACCGTTTTCTTCATTCATAAACAGTACAGCCCTGATTGTTCGTTTTGGCTGAATGCCGGATGCTTTCAATGCCCTCAGCACTTCAATACTTTGCACCACTCCTGCCCCATCATCGTGGGCTCCTTCTGCCAGGTCCCAGCTATCGAGATGCCCTCCGGCCGTAATGATCTCATTTGGAAATTCGCTTCCCTTTAATTCACCTACTACATTAAAAGACGGAGCATCGGGCAACATGCTGCAATTGGTTTGAATGAATGCAGTGAGTTGCCGTTTCATTTTTAACTGCCTGCCCAGCCAAATCGCATCATTGGTACTGATGGCCACGGCGGGTATCTTCGGAAATGAATCATTGTAAACAGTAACGCCGGTATGTGGATAATCATCGGGGTTGCTTGCCATTGAACGCACCATCGCAGCCACTGCACCATATTTTGCCGCAATGGTGGGGGCGCCCCATCTTGCTATTCCACTTTCACTGTACGCCCTGAATGTTTCAACATAAGTTGGGTTCATCGGAAAATTTAAGAATACAATTTTTCCTTTAATAACGTCAGCGCCTAACCGTTCCATTTCAGCAATACTGCTTACTTCCACTATGCCTGCTGCAACACCCTTTTTGCCTGAACCAACGGAGTTGCCCAGGGCACACAGGTTCAGTTTCCTTTTTACGCTTCCTGCCGCTTGTATGTAGCCGGTTTCTTTTTCGCCCCTTACCCAATGCGGTACCATGCAAGGCTGCAGGTATACGGTGTCTGCGCCTGCTTCCTTCAGCATCTTTGCTGTTGCTTCCACTGCTTTTTGGGCATTGGGCGAACCGCTTAATCGTGGCCCGATCTTTTTGCAGAGGGAACGGAGATTTTCATAGGCCTTCCCGTTTGTCAACACTTCATCTGCAATTTTTTTGAATGCGGCAGAATCATTTTGAGCAGGCAGGCTGATGGAAAATAAAATCCCAATTGTGCTAAATACAAATTTTGTTAGCATATGTGTGATATTGTATGGCCAAACTTAGTAAGATTATGCTGAAGTAAGCCAAACTAGCGTTATGTTAAGCATAATTGACGGATAAAAGGTTGCCAACCTTATTTGCAACACGTCAGAATAAGCTTATCATAACGCTAGATAGATTTTCGGGATGAAAGGAATGCCATTGATAACTAAAAAACATTGTTATACTATTAAATGTATGAACCCCTTATTAAACCCTGCATGACCTCACCCCAACCCCCGTCCGACCGGTCATCCGGGCGGGCATCTCCAAAGCCCGCCTGGCCGGACGGACAGGGAGATGGGCCATAACACTGAACCCGTGAGCATTTGATAGATTTGACAGCATTTTAGTGGGACAATAGTGACTAAAAAAAAGACCGGTCACTGTTTATTTTGAATGATAATGATTTTTGTACCTTGCACCACTTTTCATTCCTTATTGTTTGAATGAAAAATGAGGAATTCAGCAGTTGAAATCTATTCAGTGGGTGCGTTTTAAAAAAGTTGCATAATGGTATTCTGTACAAGAGTGCACTTCGTTCCTCAGTGTAAACTGTGCCAATGAAGTTGATAGAAAATCAAATAACTGTTACAAAAAAATATTAATAAATAAAATTATCCCCCTTTAGGGGATAGGGGCAAATATTTATGTCGAACGAATTAAGAAAACAGGAAGCACTGGATTATCATTCCAAAGGAAGGCCCGGAAAAATTGAAGTGGTTCCCACCAAAGAAGCCAAAACACAACGTGACCTTTCGCTTGCCTATTCTCCCGGTGTAGCGGTGCCCTGTTTAGAAATAGCTGCCAACCCGGAAGATGTATATAAATATACTGCCAAAGGAAATTTGGTGGGCGTTATCAGCAATGGCACGGCCGTTTTAGGACTGGGAAATATTGGCCCGGAAGCCGGTAAGCCGGTGATGGAAGGCAAGGGCGTACTCTTCAAAATATTTGCCGACATAGATGTGTTTGACATCGAAATAAATGAAACCGATCCCGAAAAATTTGTGCAGATAGTAAAAGCGCTGGAGCCAACTTTTGGCGGCATCAACCTGGAAGATATTAAAGCTCCGGAATGTTTTTACATTGAACAAAGACTGAAGGAAGAATTGAAAATTCCTGTAATGCATGATGATCAGCATGGCACTGCGATCATCTCTTCGGCCGCATTGCTGAATGCATTGGAACTGCAGAAAAAGAAAATTGAAAAAGTGCGGATCGTGGTAAACGGCGCTGGCGCTGCTGCTATGGCCTGTATGAAACTGTATGAATCGCTGGGTGCAAAGCACAGTAATTTTATGGTGTTCGACAGAAAAGGAATTCTGTACCAGGGCAGGCCCGATGTAGACGACTTGAAAAAAAATTTTTGTACCGATGTAAAATATAAAGACTTTACCCTGCTGGATGCCTTTAAGGATGCCGATGTTTTTATCGGCCTCAGCAGGGGCAACGTGGTAAGCGAAGAGATGATAAAAAGTATGGCGAAAAATCCCATTGTGTTTGCCATGGCCAACCCCGACCCTGAAATAAGTTACGAACTGGCCACTTCAGCCCGTAAAGACATTATCATGGCAACGGGCAGAAGCGATTATCCCAACCAGGTAAACAATGTACTGGGCTTCCCATATATATTTCGTGGGGCGCTTGACGTGAGGGCCACCACTATTAACGAAGCCATGAAACTGGCGGCCGTAAAAGCGCTGGCAGCGCTTACCAGGGAAGCCGTGCCCGATATTGTAAACCTTGCATACAACGAAAAGACCATTTCCTTTGGGGCTGATTATATTATTCCAAAACCTGTTGACCCCAGGCTGCTGGCTACCGTAGCGCCTGCAGTGGCCAGGGCTGCCATGGAAAGTGGTGTGGCAAAATACCCGATAACAGATTGGGAAGCGTATGAACTGTCATTGAACAAACGCCTTGGGCTCGATAACCAATTGAGCAGGGCGATTGGCAACAAGGCAAGGAAAGATCCGAAACGGGTGGTGTTTGCCGATGCTGAAAACATCAAAATACTAAAAGTGGCCCAACTGGTGCAGGATGAAGGCGTGGGCTACCCGATACTGTTAGGTGATGTGAAGAAGATCAAAAAAATGGCGCTTGACAACAGCATTGACCTGGATGATATGCCCATCATTAATCCCAAAGATGATGAGCATGATGAGATAAGGAGAAAATTTGGTGACCTGTTTTATGCAAAGCGCCAGCGCAAGGGTGTAAACAAACACGAAAGCCACAAAATAATGAAAGAGCGCAATTATTTTGGCTGCATGATGGTAGAAACCGGCGAAGCAGATTGTATGATCAGCGGGCTTACCAGAAATTATCCTGACACCATCAAGCCTGCCATACAAACAATCGGTACGGAAGACGGGGTGAAAAAAATTGCCGGCATGTACATCATGTTCACCAAACGGGGGCCGTTGTTTTTGGCAGATACCACCATCAACTTTAACCCTACTGCAGAAGAGCTGGCAGAAATAACTTTGCTGGTGGCCAAAGAAGTAAATACGTTTAATATCAAACCACGTATCGCCATGCTCTCCTACTCCAACTTTGGCAGCAGTGATGGAGAAGAAGCAAAGCTGGTGCGCCGGGCAAGAGAACTGGTAAAAGCAAAAGAACCACACTTAATATGTGATGGCGAAGTACAGGGCATCCTGGCTTTTAACAAAGAAATTTTAAAAGATAATTATCCTTTTACCGAACTGCTGGATGGAGAAGTAAACACCCTTATTTTCCCCAACCTTGCTGCAGGTAATATTGCATATAACCTGTTGCAGGAAGTAGGCGGCGCTGATGCTATTGGCCCTGTTTTGCTGGGCTTAAAAAAACCAGTGCATGTATTGCAATTGGGCAGTTCTATCCGTTCCATTTTTAATGTGGTATTGATCGCCGTGGTGGATGCCCAGATAAAAAGCAAACCTGGTACAGAAAAAATAAATAAAAAAGGCTGGTGGAAAGGGTTTAAAAAAACAGCGCATGACATCTGATGCCATTGGAATACAATGACCATATCAGCAAGAAAAAGATCCAGTTTGCCGTAAGCAAACCTTTTAAAAAGTACCTGCGCAGATATGGCAGGGAGATATCATTGCCCGTGTCGTACGATACATTGAAGCATTTTGATTTTGGCATACCCGTACTCGACAGCAAAGGAAAGGATACTTTATGGGAAACAGTTTTTTACAACCCCGTGATGGCGGATGAAATACATGCTTCGTTAAAACGGGTATATTCATTACTCAAATCAAGTGGCAACACACAGGCTGAAGAACATTTATACATCGAAAGAATTGACTATTGCCTTTTTGGAAATTCTAAACCCTTCAGGATAAAGATCGTCAACAACTACAACGAAGTGTATGATTACTTCTATATCAAAGTTGCCGATTCCTCCCGGATATTTGGAATGGAACTGGAGCACTTGCTATCACCATACTGGATCAATTTCCTGGTAGATGACAACACACTGGCAGAAGAACATATTTCCGGCATACCCGGGGATATGTTCATCAAAGAATACATCAACCGGCCGGAATTCAATGTGCGGAAAATTGCAAAGGAGTTTGTCAAATTCAATGAACGGTGTTTCATCCGTTTGCTGGGCGATATGCGGAGTTACAATTTTGTTTTTGATATTACGCAGGATTTCGATGACATCCAGTTTCGTATAAGGGCAATAGATTTTGACCAGCAGAGTTATGAAGGCAGCAAAAATATTTACCTGCCGCAATTTTTTAAAGAGAACAATATTTTCGTCCAGTTGGTGCAGCAACACCTGCACCCGGATGTGATCAAACAATACCAGCAGGAAGAACGTTCGCAGATCATCCGCCGCATTAAAGCACAGCGGCAACGCTTACGGGATATGAGGGTGGCAGCAGCAGATGAGGCCCTTTCCACACCGGCTAAAATAAAACAACTGGCGGAAGAACTGGGATTGTATCACCACGATGACAAGGAGTTTAAAAAATGTACCACCATGCCCCAGGTAATGTACCAGCACCTGAAAGAGTTGTTAAAGACTGATCAAAAAAAAACATAGCATGAAACCCACGGGCTATTTTCTCAAGAACTAAATCTCCAGTTCAGCAAAATTTTTAAAGCATTGCAGGTTGGGCTGGGTTGGCATCTCATCTCTCCTCCAGAGGATACGCTGCCAAAAGTTGCATTGCATCATTGTAGTCGTTGAAATAAACGTCATAAAATAAAAATCATATCCCACCAGTTTTTCAATCATTCCAAGCACTTACTTCAAAATTAGTGTTATCGGCTGTCCCTTCTTGTCATTAGTTTGAGGTGTCTAAATATGTTGCTTTAATGCCCTCAAATTACAGATAACTCAACCACCATTTTTCTTTGTGGTTTTGTTTGAAACTATCAAACTTTCTACACAATGGATACAGTAATAAAACCACGCCAATCCATATTAAATAAACGAAAACCAGTTTTAGTCCATATCCTTTTAATGCATCAACCCGGGTAATAAATGCAGGCAACACCATCGCTTGCCAACCAAACCCTGTAAGTTTGGCAAGGATTGCGGCAATAATATGAATGAGATAAATATGAATGATGTAATAGAAAAAAGGAACCCGTCCAAATACACAAAAAAAACTAACTATTTTACCTTTCAATTTTTCTGAATTTGCCAAGAAAAGGAATGTTACACCCAACGTCATCAGCAGGTACAACAAAGAAGGTGGATATTTAGTCACGTTAAAAACTGACATCAACGTTTTTGCCGAAAAACCATAATTTGTCCAGGGTACTGGATCAGCATATTTATTGATAGCAACAAGTATGAAGAAAAGTACCATACTGCCAATACCTAAACCATTCCATATTTTTTTTCTTTTTCCTGGGTCAAACGAAGGCTCGTACAGCGCACCAAAACAATACCCCAACGACATTACTGCAATCCACGGTAATAAGGAATAGGCGGTACGAAAATAATGTCCCTCCCTCCATTCAAAAAGTTTTGGTTCGTGAAGAATAGCCCATAAAATATTGCCGTTAAAATGAATATCATCCAAAAGGTTGTGAGCGAAAATTATAATGCAGCTAAAGACCAGGATAACTCTTCGTGGAAGATGTATTAACCCTGACAAAACTATCATGCTGATGCCCAGTTGCCAAATTGTTTGTAAACCAATATGTCTAAAACGAATATCAAATTTCCATCCAAAAGAAACAATGATTATTTCAACAAAAACTAACCAAAGCCCACGTTGGAACAGGAATTTTGATAATGCTGCCGGCGTTTTCCTTTTCCCAATCATAAAAGCCGAAAGTCCTGCTAAAAAGCTAAATGCAGGTGCACAAAAATGGGTGATAAATCTAGTAAAAAAGATGGGCAAAGTGCTAACTGCAGGATTGGATGGATTAAATAAAAAAGCAGCATCATGAAAATAGTCTCTTACATGGTCAAGTGCCATAATTACCATCACCAACCCTTTTAAAAGATCAATAGAGGCTATCCTGGTTTTAGTGATTGCTGTCATAATTGTGTTTTACTGGAAATATAAAAGGCGTTGGAAAAATAAGTTTGATTTTCATGGGATGTTGCCATAGGGTAACTGCTTCTGTAATAGCTAATGTCATTCTTTGAATCCTTTTTGGCCAAAAAAAGATTAGTTAATAGTTACATTCGTATGGTGAATCGGTTTGGCTTAAATCCACCTAACGCCTGCATTGTCGCAATTTAAAACTACTGCATTGCAGCATTAGTTCAAAATGGACTGATTATCTGGTTAACCAATACTGAAAACCTGCCAATGATATGCAGCGAAAGTGCCCGACGGCTGAACCCATACAGACGGGTGTACCCCTTCGGCTTCTTCCCAGGCTAAACTCCATTCCTATGCCATGAAAAACTACACCCGTTAACAAAAAATTCCGAAATCAACATACTTAAATACCCAAACCCTTTTTTCGATACATTTGCCCTATGACATTTTTTACAGACTTTGGCCGTTATCTGCTGATGATAAAAGGAATGTTTTCCAAACCGGAAAATTACAAAATGTACTGGAAAGAATTTATGCACCAGTGCAGTGATATCGGCATCGGATCGCTCGGTATTGTGAGCATCATTTCGTTTTTTATCGGTGCGGTAAGTGCGGTGCAAACAGCCTACCAATTGGTTAGCCCCATCATTCCAAAAGAAACCATTGCACAAATTGTTAGGGATACGGTAATACTGGAATTCGCACCTACACTGGTGTGTATCGTACTGGCCGGTGTAATTGGCAGCAAGATAGCCAGTGAGCTGGGCAACATGAGGGTAAGTGAACAGATAGATGCGCTGGAGATCATGGGGATCAACACCAAATCGTATTTAGTAATGCCTAAGATCGCAGCAGCGCTGGTTACCATCCCCCTGCTGGTGGTGATTGCGATGGTACTGGGTATCCTCGGCGGAAGGATTGCGGGCGTGTCCTCGGGCATATTATCGCCAGAACAATTTAACAAAGGATTGCTCACAAACTTTCTTCCTTACAACGTTACATTTGCGTTAATTAAATCTTACACTTTTGCCTTTATCATCAGCAGTATACCGGCTTATTACGGCTACTACGTAAAAGGGGGTGCACTGGAAATTGGCCGGAGCAGTACCAAAAGTGTGGTGGTAAGCTGTATCATGCTGCTGCTGGCCGACTATGTACTAAGTCAATTATTACTAAACCCAGCAGGATAATATTATGATCGAGTTTAAGAATATCCGTAAACAATTTGATGATAAAGTGGTGTTGAATGATGTGACCCACCGGATGGAAACCGGCATGTGCAACCTGATCATCGGTACCAGCGGCAGCGGCAAAACAGTGCTGCAAAAATGTTTGGTGGGGCTGTTTGAACCGGATGAAGGGGAGATCATTTATGACGGGGTAAGTTTTACCGACATGACACAGGAAAACCGCAAAGAACTGCGCCAACAGATCGGGATGCTTTTCCAGGGTTCTGCTTTGTTCGACAGTATGACCGTGGAGCAAAACGTTCTTTTCCCCCTCGATATGTTTTCGAAATTAAACCATTCCGACAAACTGAAAAGAGTAAACGAGGTGTTGGCCAGGGTAAACCTGGAAGATGCCAATAAAAAATTTCCTGCAGAGATAAGTGGTGGCATGAAAAAAAGAGTAGGTATAGCCAGGGCCATTGTACTGAACCCGAAATATTTATTTTGCGATGAACCCAACTCCGGCCTTGATCCGCAAACCAGCATGGTGATTGATAAACTCATTTACGATATTACCAAAGAGTTTAACATGACCACGGTGATCAACACCCACGACATGAACAGCGTGATGGAAATTGGTGAAAATATTTTGTATTTGTACCTGGGCCAAAAAGAATGGAGCGGTAACAACAAGGAAATTATCTTCTCTAAAAATGAACGCCTTAATGAGTTTATTTTTGCTTCCGAATTTTTAAAAGATGCCAAGGATATGCGGATGCTGGAAGCCAAAGGTAAAATAGACAACGACCGGAATATGGATGAAATGCTGAAGTGATGTGAAGCGTGAATGGTCCATTGTGAATCAATGTTGTTTACTTAGGCTTTTTACCTTTTCAATTCAAGAAACTCAACCTGAAAATCACCTGTATTAGAACAATATCCTTTGCCTCCCCAGCCGGTCCCGACTTTTCGTTGGGACGTTACCGGAATCCCCAACAATGTTGGGGACTGTTTTTGCTTCATTCAAAAAATTTGCCCACCTGAACGTCCGCCCGTTCCGGTACGGACGGGGAACGGGCAGGTTTCGCATTTTTTGGATCCCGCCTTCGGCGTGACCGAACCAAAACACGTCCGCCCGGACGGGGGCAGGAAGGCACCTCCCGATAAAAATCGGGAAAGATAACCCAGTAACTGGTAAGAGTGAGCGCATTAGATTTAAAGTTTACTAATTAAATTAAAAAATCCTTAAGTAAACGAAATTGAATTGTGAATTGTACATTGATAATAAAAGCCCCGGACTTTTCGCCGGGGCTTTATCTTTAATGTTATTTGCTGCTATTATTTAGATTCCTTTCCTTCTGAATCAATATATTTAATAGGGCCGATATTTAACTCCTCGATGCCTTTCTCAATTTTAGCCCTGTCCCCTACTATCACCCAGGTTAGACTGGCAGGCTTGATCACTTTTTTTGCGGCACTGTGAATTTTATCCAACTGCAAATTTTGCAGCATGGCAGGATAATTATCGAGGTATGGAATACCGCGGCCGTATTTAATCACATCCTGCAAAGAACTCAATACTGCTGCATTCGTTTCCCATGTACCGGGCAATTGCAATATCGAGTTGCCCCTTACCTTATCAAACTCGGCTTCAGTTGCAGGTTTTTCATTTACATATTGAGTTAGCTCCTTCAGTAATTCTGTCACCGACTCTTTGGTTTTATCCGTCTGCACGGGCGCATACCCGGTAAAAAAACTGGGGCCTTTTGCATCTAGGTTTACAGAATAAGAACCATAACTCCAATGTTTATCCTCCCGTAGGTTCATGTTGATACGGGCTGTAAATTCGCCACCCAGTATTTTATTCATCATTTGGATGAGTTCAAAATCCGGGTCCTTCGCCGAAGGGCTGATCTCTGCGGCAAAAATAATAGACTGCAATGAGCCTGGTTTGTCAATGATATAAACAACGGGTTGTGAAGGGAGCGCCACCTCACTGATATTCTTTTGCTGTACTACTTTTTCTTTCCAGCCAGCTAAACTTTTTTCCAGTTTTGTTTTTAATACATCCACCGTAATATCGCCCACTACCGCCAGCATGGCATTGTTGGGTACAAACCACGATTGGTGAAACTTCACCAGGTCGTCCTTCACAATTTTATTGACAGACACTTCGGTACCTGATCCAGTGAATGGATTACTGTAAGCATGGTCTTTGCCATACAACAATTTAGGGAGTATCCTCAAACCCATCAATACCGGTTGTACCTGCTCCTGTTTGATGGAAAGAAGCTGCTCCTTTTTTACCCTGTCGAAATCTTTTTGCGGAAAAGATGGATTGAGCAACACGTCGGTAAATAGTGACAATGAAGCGTCAAAATTTGAAGTAAGTGCATTTAATGACAGGTAAGTGTTATCCAGGTCGGACCTGCTGTAAACCGAAGCCCCAAGGTCAGCCTGAAGATCACTTATTTGCAGGGAGGTTTTACTTTTGGTTCCTTCCGTCAGCATCTTGCCGGTTAATGACGCCAGGCCAGGTAAGCCAAACTGGTCAGCGGCATATCCTGCATCCACCATCAGCGACATATTTATAACCGGCACTGCCTTCCTTTCTACCAATGATACTTTTAAACCATTGCTAAGTGTAAACTCTTTTACCCCAGGAAATTTTACCACTGCAGGAGCACCCATTGGAGGCTGCACCTTCCTGTCCAGGGTTGAAGCTTCGGTTGAAAACTCTCCGTAAGGCAAAATATCGAGCCGGTATTCGCCGCCCGACAGCCAGGTTGTTGCGGCATCCTTGATATTAACTGGTGTGGCATCAGCAATTCTTTTATACACAGTTTTATAAAAACCGGGATCTCCTCCAAATACTTCATTCTGGATCAGGATATCACTTTTTCCACCAAAACCACCAATACGTTCTGCACCTTTTATAAAACCGGTGAAGGCCCTTGTTTTTGCCCTTTCCAGTTCGGCTGCTGTTACCCCGCTGGTCAATATTCTTTTCACTTCTTCATTTATCACGGCATTTATTTTATCCAGCGACACGCCCGGCTTTGCATCAGCAAATAAATAGAATTGTCCGCCGATTTCATTTTCCTGCGTATAGGCAAAAACGTTACTGGCAAGTTGTTCATCATACACCAGTCTTTTATACAGCCGGGATGTTTTACCATTGCTTACTATATCCAATAAAATATTCAGGTAGGTAAGGTCTGCCGTGCCCCAGCCCGGCACGTTCCATGTTTTTTGTATTCGGGCCTGCGGCACCCTGTCCTGTGCCTGCTGGTAATGACTGCCGGTCATCTTTGCGGTCCATCCGGCATGTTTGGCTATTGGCGGGCCTGCAGGGATATTGCCAAAATATTTTTTTACTTTTTCCAGTGCCTCTTCTGCTTTTATATCGCCGGCAATACAGATCACTGCATTGTTGGGGCCATAGTACGTTTTAAACCATTCCTTCACATCCTCCAGTGAAGCTGCATTCAAATCTTCCATCGAGCCAATTACGGTCCAGGAATAAGGATGCCCTGCAGGATAGGTACTCTTTACCGTTAGTTCTTCTGCCACGGCATAAGGCTGGTTCTCTCCCTGCCGTTTTTCATTTTGCACCACCCCGCGCTGCTCATTCAGCCTGGCGGTATCGATTGCTTTTTCTAAAAAACCCATCCGGTCACTTTCTATCCACAATACTTTTTCCAGTGCAGCCACCGGAAAATTTTCAAAATAATTAGTCCGGTCATTATTGGTAGTGCCATTCAGGTCAGTAGCGCCAATCTGGTCCATCAGCTTAAAATAATCATCATTGAAATGCTCACTACCGTTAAACATTAAATGTTCAAACAAATGTGCAAATCCTGTTTTGCCGGGTTTTTCATTTTTGCTGCCCACATGGTACCACACATTGAAGGCAATCACCGGCGTCTTATGGTCTTCATGTACAATCAGGGTGAGCCCGTTACCCAGCACATACTTTTTAAAAGCGATATCAACCAGGGGATATTTTTTGGGCACGGGCTGGGCAAAAAGGGCCAGTGAAAGCAAACATGCGTTTAAGAATAAAACTGTTTTTTTCATATAAAAAATTTGAAATGATGGAATGAATTGTTAAGATAGTAAAAAAAAGACGATTGTATAAATTCTTTACAAATGAACCAGTTGACAGGACAAATTGGTAATGCGGGCTGATGCTGCAACAGCACTCCACAAAAATATTAAATCCCGCTGCTATAAAAAATGGAATTCGTACAAAGATTGCATTTTGTTGTATTCGCTTGCTGGCGGCGTTACTAAAAAGCACTTGACTTTGCGGCAATTATTTTCTATTTTTCTGCTGCTTGGGAAGTATACACATTGTCCATATTGTTAACCAAAAATAAATAACAATGAAAAAATTTTTGTTGTATATCAGCATCGTTGCCGGGGTGGCGTTTACGCCGGTGGATGGCATATCAAAAAAAGAAAGAAAGGAAGCGGCCAAATTTTTAAATGAAACGGAAGAAGCGGTATTAAATGCTGTGAAGGGCCTGAGTGAGGCCCAGTTAAACTTCAAACCTGCAGCAGATAAATGGAGTGTGGAAGATTGTATGAAACACATTGCTGTTACAGAAATAACATTGTGGCACATGACCGACAGCATCATCAGCCAAACTGCCAATCCTGAAAAAAGAAGCGATATAAAAATGACGGATGACGATGTGAAAAAGAATATTGAGGACAGAACCAACAAAGTAAAAACATACCCGTCTATGGAACCCCGGAATACCAGTTTCAAAAATTTAGAAGAAGCGATGAATTCTTTTAAAGAAAACCGCAGCAAACTGATCAGCTATGTTAAAAACACGGATGCCGATCTGCGCAATCATGTAGCCACTTTGCCTTTCGCCAGTTTTGATTGTTACCAGATGATCTTATTTATCGGGGCTCACAGCCAACGGCACCTGCGCCAGATGGAAGAGGTAAAGGGTGATCCAAATTTCCCGAAGGAGTAAAATTATTTTCATTCAATTATTGGTGCAGGGCAATGAATGCTCTGCACTTTTTATTGATTCAATTCTGGCCGCATGCAATCATTCATTACCCGGGTATCGTTCCTTTACCTTAACACAACAAAATATTTACCCTGAAAAAAATATAATTAACTTGGCTTTGTTTTACCGGGTGCAGGTAAAATTTTAATCCTGCATTTTTTAATTACCAAAGCAATTATTTAATCATGCGTAGAAAACTACTGCCCTTCTTTTCCCTTTTGTTGCTATTCACGAGTTTTTACAATATCACTTCTGCACAAATGCGCCAGGTGTATATTGATACCGCTACCATCAATAACAATATAAAAAAAATAAGTTTTTATTCCCACTCGCAGGGCTGGCTGGCCGGCTATGATAATGCAGCTACCTGGGTGGCATACACTACAGACAGTGGACGGACCCTTACAAAAAAATACATTACCGGCAACAATGTCAATTACAATGGCAGTGATGTAAACCTCTCTTTTGGATTTGACATTGCTGGCGTAAAAGCATTCAATCAAAATACACTGATTGTGTACGGAGATTATGGACTGGTGCCTTCTATATTATATTCCGCTGATGGCGGCAACAGTTTTACACTCGTATTTCATTCGCAATACAACGACCTGCAATTAAGTGGTGGCATCACAGACATGGTATTTCCTGAAAATAATTCCATTGGCTTTGCAGCAGACGCTGACCGGGTGTTAAAAACAATGGATGGCGGGCAAAGCTGGCTGATGATAAAAGATGATCCGCAAAGTTTTTTTGAAAGCATTGAAGCAACTGATAACAATACCCTTTTTGTTTTTAGCAAAACTGAGGGTAACAGCAAAATTATAAAAACACTCAATGGCGGTACCGGCTGGCAGCAATTGCCCATACCCTATGCCACCATCCTTTCTGCCAGTTTTATAACCGCAACAAAAGGGTGGCTCAATGTACTGGATGCAGACTATAATGGCCTGATGTATTATACCAGCAATGGAGGATTTGACTGGCAGCTAAAAAACAATGCAGCCATTAATCCATTTGCAAACACTAAAATGAAATTTATTAATGACAGTACCGGCTTTGCATTGGGCGATCTGTACACTGTTTTTAAAACAACCGATTCGGGCAAAGTTTGGGAGCGATTGCCCAGAGATAACCAGTTTAAAGATGCTGGCGCTTCACACAATGATCTGTTCTTTATTAACAACAACCAGTTTTGGGCAGCGGGTTACCGAAACTTTGTAGAGCTGAATACCAATACAGGCGGAATTACCATTTCACAAGCATTGTTTGCAATAGATACTACAGGTGTAGCCGCTACCAGCCTGGTGCAACTGGTCAATTATTCAAAACCAAATTACCAGTTTAAATGGTATGTCAACAACCAATTCCTCAATAGTAATTTTAATACGTTTTACCCTCACAACAGCGCCAGCGGATTTGACAGTGTTAAACTGGTGGTAACCAATGGCACTTACAAAGACTCTGTTACTAAATATCAATTCTTTACGGCGATACCACCGGTTCCTATACCGAAAATAGATTCCTTTACACCCGGCTCCAACAGCAAAGACTTTACGGTAACTATTTTTGGCAGCAACTTTGTTGGAATCAACACAGTGAAATTTGGAAATGTGTATGCAGCTTCTTTTATTGTAGTATCACCCAATGTAATTAAAGCTGTGGTAGGCAATGGAAACAGCGGACCTGTATCCGTATCAAATAATAATGGTATGGCAACTAAAAGCGGATTTGTATATACTACCCGGTTAAAAATCACTTCCTTCACACCGATAAGAGGTCCTGTGGGCAGTACGGTATTTGTCAGTGGCACCAACTTTAACAACACGCCTGCTGATAACATTGTGTATTTTGGAACCGTAAAAGCAGTTGTGCTATCGGCATCTTCCACACAATTAGCGGTGAAGGTACCAGCCGGCATCAGTTATATCCCCATCAGTGTTACCGTAAATAAATCAACCGTATTTTCTAACTTACCCTTTACCGTTACCTTTAGTGTGGGTTGCAGTTTTTCGGCTAATTCATTTGCACCAAGGGTAGATTCGTCAACAGATTACAGGCCAATTGACATTGCCTGTGGCGACCTGGACGGTGATGGCAAACCTGACCTTGTTACCGGTAGCCAAAACGTAAACCGGCTTTCGTATCATCTCAACACCAGCAACGCAGGCAGCATTTCATTTGATGCTAAACAATTGCTTCCGATCGCTGTGAGCGGGTATGGTATAGGGCAATTTTGTATCAATGACATGGATGGAGATGGCAAGCTGGATATTTGTACTACCACAGACACTTATGGTTTTACTATTCTTAAAAACAATAGTACACAAGGCCATATAAGCTTTGACAACAGCAGGCACTTTCCCGACTTTTATAATAACACCCCTAAAAATATCAGTACCGCTGATTTTAACGGCGATGGTAAGCCGGAAGTATTTGGCACATGGAACAGGGGTGTTTATTTATACCAAAATAACAGTACAGCAGACTCACTGATATTCGGACAGGCTGAAAGGTTAACAGCGGATAACGGGGGCGGCACTACCTTCAATTGCAGCGCTGCTGACATGGATGGCGATGGCAAAAAAGATCTTATCCTTTCTACAAATTATGGACAACTGCCAAAGCTGACCGTGTTTAAAAATACCAGTATCGACAACACCGTATCTTTTAAAGCACCAGACGATTATATATTTGGTAATAACCAAAACGATAACCGGCTGGCAATGGGCGATATGGACAATGATAACAAACCGGATGCAGTAGTATTGCAAATTGGCACTAACACAGATATCACCATTATGAGAAATACATCTGCCAATACAATTTCCTTTGCTACCCCCATTCATATTCCGTTGTCGGAATTTCCCAACAACCTGGCACTGGGTGATGTAAATGGTGATGGCAAAACAGATATTATTATCAGTTATTCTGACATTGTTTCCTGTACTGTTTTCCTGAATACCACCTTCGGCAGCAATATCAGTTTTGCCCCCGGCCTTTACCTCGGCAGGGAAGCTACCCCTGACAGTTATGATGTAGTAGTGGCAGACTTTGACAAAGACGGCAAACCGGATATTGCAACTGTTAACTATCACCAGGTTACTGCTCCTTTTTCATTCAAGCCTGCAATAGCGGTGTACCGAAATGATTTTTGTAACAACAATACCAGTTCGATCTGTAAAAATGAAGCGGCTTCCTTTACCGCTGCTGCTACCGGCAGCACCTATCAATGGCAGCAGCATGATGGCAGTGGTTTTGCAAATATCAACAACAGCAGTATCTACAGTGGAACCAACAGCAATAAACTCACTCTTACCAATCCACCTACCAACTGGTATGGCTACCGGTACCGGTGTTTGGTAAACGGAATACCTGCCGATACCTTTACCATAAAATTCAGGGCCAGTTGGGTGGGTGCTATTAGTAATGCCTGGGAAAACCCTTTAAACTGGGGCTGCGGAGATGTACCTGATGGAAATACAGATGTAGAGATACCCGTTGGAGAAGTACAGGTAAATGCCAATGCCGAATGCCGGTCGCTGAATACCAATTTTGGGGTATCCGTTAATGTTGTTAGCAGCGCAAATCTTGTGGTTACCCATTAGGCTGTTTAATTCGACTCAACCATGGTTCGTGGCTCACGTGTGTCACGAACCACCGCGAAGGGGTTGCCACACAAATAAAAAGCCCTCCAGTAAAATCAATTACTGAAGGGCCCGGAGAATGTATACCAATATTTTTTACAGCCGTTTCCCAGCAACGTCTCTTCGCAGAGATTTGTGTGCTGGCAAGGACGTTGCGTTTCGGTAATAAAATATTTCCTCTTAGGACGCAACGTACTCGCCTCTCGTTTCCCAGCAACGTCTCTTCGCAGAGATTTGTGTGCTGGCAAGGACGTTACGTTTCGGTAATAAAATATTTCCTCTTAGGACGCAACGTACTCGCCTCTGCTCAGGCCCATTGAGAGCCATTGCTGACAATTGAAAAATGAAACATTCTTGCAAAATTGAAAGTCGTTAGTATTCAAAGGCCAATGCTGCCCAATGATATATTATACACAAGCTGCCGGCCCCACCCAGCCTCTCCCAGGGGGAGGAGGAAGAACCGAGGCTGCTGTGCCGGATTTGCAATGCCCCCCGGCCAGCCATTCGGACGGAGAAAGCCGGAACTAAAGTTGAGCAGAAAACCACTGTCCACAGCCCCAAAACTCAGCCTTAGTACTGTATTTCAACAGATTCCTCCTTCGCCGGAATGACAGCAAAAAATGTCCTCTTTTTGTTCCCCAAACCCCTAAAAAGCCCTACCTTCGCTGCCCGGTTTAAAAACCCCGGGTAATTTTATGTCATTTAATATTGTTAAACAATTAAACGCAGATGCACAGGAAGGTGCTGCTTCACCAGAGGCAGAATCTGCTGCGGTAACAAATGTGCCTGCGAACAGTTCCGATGCAATCGGAATGGAGGCTACTGCCGAAGTAGCCACCGAAGCTGCTGTTGAAACAGTGGCTGAACCCGTTGCAGCAGCAACTACTGAACCAGTAGTAGCCAAAGCGCCGGTGGAAGAAAGGATCGTAACTGCTCATGATGATTTTGACTGGAGTGTTGACAAACGCAATGTGTCGAGCTACAACAAAGACGAAAAAGAGAAGTACGACAAAGTGTATGATGACACTTTTAAACAGATCAACGATGGTGAAATGATCCAGGCTACTATTGAAGCCATCACCAAAACGGATGCGGTGGTAAACATCGGTTTTAAAAGCGATGGACTGATTTCCCTGAATGAATTCAGGGATGTACCGGGTGGAATTAAAGTAGGCGACCTGATTGAGGTAATGGTTGTGGAAAAAGAAGACAGGGATGGCAACTTACACCTTAGCCGCAAACAGGCCCGTACCAGCCGTGCCTGGGAAAAAATTGTTGAGCTGCACAAAACTGGTGAGATCGTTACCGGTATTGTTACCAGCAAAACGAAAGGCGGCCTGATCGTGGATGTATATGGTATGGAAACATTCTTGCCAGGATCCCAGATCGATGTGAAACCAGTTACTGATTACGATCAGTTTGTTGGTAAAACAATGGAATTTAAAGTAGTTAAGATCAACGAAACCATCAAGAATGCAGTTGTATCTCACAAAGCACTTATCGAAAGCGATATCGAAGCTCAAAGGGCTGAGATCATCGGTAAACTGGAAAAAGGACAGGTACTGGAAGGTACTATCAAAAACATCACTGACTTCGGTGCGTTTCTTGACCTCGGCGGCTTAGACGGCTTGCTGTACATCACTGATATTTCATGGGGACGTATCAACCATCCAAGTGAAGTATTAAAGATGGACCAGAAACTGAACGTTGTTGTACTTGATTTTGATGATGATAAAAAACGTATCAGCTTAGGCCTGAAACAATTAACGCCTCACCCATGGGATACTTTACCGGAAACCATTAAGGAAGGTGAAATTGTAAAAGGTAAAGTCGTAAATATTGAAGACTACGGTGCGTTCTTAGAGATCATGCCAGGTGTGGAAGGCCTTGTTCACGTAAGTGAAATTACCTGGGCTAACACCCCGGTGAATGCCAAAGAATTCTTTAAACTGAATGATGAATACGAAGCGAAAGTAGTTACCCTTGACAAAGACACCCGTAAAATGAGCTTGTCTATCAAACAGATGGCCAACGACCCATGGAGCGATATCGATGTTAAATTCCCTGAAGGAAGCAAGCATACCGGCACAGTAAAAAACATCACTCCTTACGGTGTGTTTATTGAACTGGCTACCGGCATCGGTGGTATGATCCACATCAGCGACCTGAGCTGGCTGAAACGTTTCAACAACCCGAACGAATACACGAAAGTGGGTGCAAGCATCGACGTAATTATCATGAACATTGATAAAGACGGCCGCAAACTGCAGTTAGGGCACAAACAAATTGAAGAAGATCCATGGAACAGCCTGGAAAGCACTTTCCCTGTAGGAAGCGTACACGAAGGCACTGTTATCAAGAAAGATGACAAGGGCGCTGTAGTACAATTACCTTACGGACTGGAAGGTTTTGCACCAAGCCGCCACCTGGCAAAAGAAGATGGTAAAACCGTTGGTGCTGATGAGATTTCCCAGTTTATGGTAATTGAATTTGACCGCAACGACAAACGCATCGTTTTAAGTCATACAAGGCTTTGGGAACAGGCGATTGAAGAAGTAAAACAAGCTGAATTTAAAGAGAAGAAAGCGGATGCTGAAGTAACCAAGAAAGCAGTGAAAAACCTGCAAAGTAAAGTAGAGAAATCTACCCTTGGTGACCTAAGTGCACTGGCTGATATTAAAGCTAAGTTAGACGGTGCAGCAGCGACTGCAGCGGCAGCAGTGCCGGAAGCAAAAGCAGTAGTTGCAGAAACTCCGGCAGCGCCGGCAGCTACACAGGCACCAGCAACAACAGAAGCACCAGCAACAACAGAAGCACCGGCAACACCCGAAGCTTCTGAGGCAACGGAAGAACCAAAAGCTGAATAAGTGTTATCTAACAATTTCATACCATCCCACTGCAGCAATGCAGTGGGATTTTTTTATGTACCGGGCTGTAGCATCTCGATTGGGCTGCATTGGCGTCGCACTCTTGTACATTTTATTCTCTATTCAGCAAGTTCCTGCTAAAACTTCGTCCAGGATGACTTTTAGCCAAAATGAATCAAGGCCGGCGAGTGATATTAAATTACCAGTTAAAGAGTTAATTATTTATTTCGCAAACACTTTACCGGCCTCATAAAAAAGCGTTAAGAAAATTAAAATGAGTGGCGTTAAGAAATGAAATTGATGTTACCAATGCACGGCAATGTTTTTAGCTCGCAAGTCGCACTTATGTCAGAGTAAGCACAACTGTTGTAAGTAATTTCATTTTAGCTACTCATCTTAATTTTTTGCTTTTTTTATGCAGCCCTATCCGAACGGCTGGCCGGA
>Ga0105048_10000295_pt1 | contig 74839 bp, 56 predicted proteins | sample MAT05_FD_78382 | JGI IMG/M metagenome (GOLD analysis project Ga0105048, IMG submission 78382) | Freshwater microbial communities from Lake Fryxell liftoff mats and glacier meltwater in Antarctica - MAT-05 | ecosystem: Environmental > Aquatic > Freshwater > Ice > Liftoff microbial mat | place...
CATAAGGGGCTTTGGATGCACGGTTTTTTTGAGCTTTTGCCATTTTTCCTTGCACTTTAGTTAATGCAAAATAAGCAAAACTCTTTTTCAGTAACACTTTTATAGTTAATCAGCAGACCCTAACTAACTAAACGACATTGAATTAGAAATAGCTATATTTCTGAGCGCTGATACTAATCAAATCCTTTGTCCGTTTATAGGTTGCTACGGTACAATTATTTGTCCGGCAATTTTTTTCTTTTGTAACTTTAAGCGACTATTTACCCCAAATAAAACGATCAACGGTATGAATTTTTTTCTGAACGGCTTTATGGGCAGCGGTAAATCCCATTGGGGTAAAACCTGGGCTGCCAGTTATAAATTGGGATTCATAGATCTCGATGAGGCTATTGAAATCGAAGAAAGAAAGGCAGTAACAGAAATATTTGAAAGCAAGGGGGAAGATTATTTTCGGGCCGCAGAAACAAGGGTGCTGAAGGGTTTGACCGGTATCAAAAGTACTATTATTGCGTGTGGGGGAGGAACTCCCTGTTTTAACAACAATATGCAGTGGATGAATGAACATGGTATTACCGTTTACCTTACTGCTTCGCCGGAAGAAATTTTGCGGAGGTTACTTAAAGGCCAGCAGCAACGGCCGCTGATTAAAAAATTAAACCAGGCCGAACTGCTTTTTTTTATCCAGCAAAAATTAAAAGAAAGGGAAGTTTTTTACAACCAGGCCAATGTTATACTGGAAAGTTCCACCATCACCGAAAGTACTTTTGCCGAAAAGATACTTTCTTATTAACCGGCTGTTACCATGCATAAAATTTTTTTGATCACTGCTGCCTTACTGGGTGGCTTTGCTGTTTTATTGGGCGCTTTTGCTGCACACCAGCTCAAGACATTAGTAAGTGCGGATGTACTGCTGATTTTTGAAACGGCTGTGAAGTATCAAATGTATCATGCGCTTGCATTGCTGGCCACAGGTATCTTGTATCAGCAGTTTCCTGTAAAACAATTGCACCTGGCTGGTAATCTTTTTATTGCCGGCATTATTTTATTCAGTGGTTCGCTGTACCTGCTGTGTTTTTTCAAACATCAACATATCGCGGCATTGTGGGTGGGCGCTGTTACACCCTTTGGCGGGCTTTGCTTTATTGCCGGGTGGTTATTGCTGGCACTGGGGATTGCAAAAAAAACTACAGGTTAATAGCGTAGTGCAGTGTTACCAGGGTGCCGTTGTTGTTTTCAATACTGAAATCGATCTTCATATCCTCCATCCTTTTTTTCATATTTTTCAACCCATTGCCAAAACGACGTACTTTCTCCAGGTCAATACCAACGCCGTTATCCTGGATGTACAATGCCAGCCCATCAGGTACTTTAGTTAATGTGATGGTTACCTCTGTAGCTTTTGCATGCTTCAATACGTTGTTGAGCGTTTCTTTTATTACCAAAAAAACATTCTTTCTAATTTCGCCCCATACTACCATGTCGGGCAGTTCTTCCATGATATTGATCCTGCATCTGATACCCGTGTTCTCAAAATATTCCTGTGAGTAACTGCGTATGTAGGAAATCATATTTTCCAGCGAATCATTGCTGCTGCTCATGGCCCAGATGATGGCATTCATGTTATTGAGCAACTCATTGGCGGAGTAAGAAATTTTTTCTATTTCCGGCAAAATGTCTTTGCCTGGTTTGTTTTTGGCAAGTTCACTGTACAGCCTGATAGCTGTAATACCGGCACCCAGGTCATCGTGCATGTCTGCACTGATACGGTTCCTCTCTTTCTGCTTTGCATTCAATATCACCAGTTTTGTTTCGTATGATTGCTTTTCCGCTTCTAATTTCAATGCTTCCTGTTCCTGAATTTTTTCAATCAATTCCACCCGGTTTTTATAAGTAAGACCCAGTAAAAAAAACATCAGCTCACATACTATGCCCAGTTCATAATAAAACAGTGGGCTGGAGAATATGCCAACCCTCCCTTTTGACAAAATCAGCAGGCAAAATGATACAATGGCAAATGCAATGAGCATGGCATTGCCAATAGCAAGATAATTCAGCAGCCTGTTTTTTTGTATTAATGCTACAACGATGTATACAATGCCGATTGCAAGCGCTGTTATTTTCATGCCATTTTCCAGCAGGTGCTGCAACTGAAAATAATCAGTAAAAAAATGCAGAAAAGTAAAAAACAACAGTACCAGCGCTAAAAACCATTCTTCATAAATAAATAATTTATTCAATAACGGAAAGTTGGTTTTTGTGTTTAAAAACTTTCTTGTGAAGGCTATGTAAAAAATAGTGCCGGTTACCAGCAGGGCAAAAGCGAAGTAACTTAAAAATAAACTTGCAGCAATGCCCGCTTTTTTTTCAAACCAGGTACTCAAAAAAAAGAGTATGAACGTGCAGGTGACATAACAACCATTCAGTGCAAATTCTTTTTTGCCGCTTAAAAAGAAATTAGCACAAGAGAAAATAATCATCATCAGCAATACGCCACTGAATAGATAGCTGACTACAGGCAGCAAATCATTTTTTTGGTAATGGATCTTTTGATATTTTGTTAAATAATTTTTTTGAATAAGCTGCGGCACCAGGGAGTTGAAAACTGTTTTGGTGAAGTGCAGTTCTGCAATAAATGACTGCTTTGTGCCGGGAGCTATTTCCAATGGCTGAAAGCCATCGGTCCGGCTCAGGTCGGGTACAGGCTGCAGTGAGTTTCCGTGCCTGATGGCAAATAATTGTATGCTCCTGAACGAAATGCCCGGAAAAAAATAAATGCTGTCTGTTGTTGCACCCGGGTTGGTAATATCAAGTCTCAGGTATACCCTTTTGGTTACCCAGTCTGCAGGTACGTGTTTTTTGATTTGGTATTCCCGCAATGAGAGCCAGCTTTTTTGAAGTGCTTCCCCTGCTGACACGGCGTTGTTGCTGTCAATAAATAAGGGGCAATTGTTTAAAAAAACAGAATCTTTAAAAGCAGCCACATCAGTATAAGCAATCGTACCTGCTGGTTGGGCCTTCAGTAAATAACTTACTAATGAAAGTAATAAAAGGAGCGAACTGGATTTCAGTGCCTTCATCGTCCCAAACCTACATCATTTAGTTCATATCTTTTACTAAATCCATTCCTGTAGCGGACATTGAGTAATGGTTTTATTATCTTTGTTTTCGATGGCAAAAAAAGTGAAACCGGATAAGGCCGATGCAAAGGTTGGCGGCACATTAAAACAACACAGCGAACCAACAATTGAAGTAAAACAGTTGCTGAAAGATGAACGTACCCATAAAATAACCGGGGCTATTTTTTTACTCATCGCTTTCTTATTGTTCATTGCCTTCGCCTCCTACCTCTTCACCTGGGAAGAAGACCAGGATAAAGTATTCAATTCCGGCACCAGTCTATTTTGGGGCAGCGAAGTCAAGGTGAGTAACCTGCTGGGTACGCTGGGCGCATTTCTTTCTCATTTTTTTATTTATAAAGGTTTTGGGGTTGCTTCTTTCCTGATCTGCAGTTTCTTTTTTGTAGTGGGGGTTAATTTCTTTTTTGGCAAGAAAATATTTTCTGTTGCCCGAAATGTAAAATATTTATTTATTGGGCTGGTAGTATTAAGTGTTGCTTTTGCAGTAATTTTTTCCGGTAAAAACTTCGCATGGGGCGGCGCTGCAGGTAAAATGATCAAGGATTGGATGTACCAGGTGATAGGGCAAACAGGTACATTGGCGGTGCTGGCAGTGGCTGTGTTAAGTTATGTTATCTGGCGCTTCAATCCCGCATTCAAATTGCCGTCAAAAGAATTACTGCCAGCAGAAACGTTGGAGTCCGTTGTAGTTACAGGAGAGTCAGCAGAAGAGAATAGTTTTGAAGAACAAGAAGTCATCAGCAATGAGACGGGAAATAAACTGAATGGTAATACAGGGATGGTCAATGTTCCCTTCCAGGTAAATGAACAACCAGTGCACGACATAGCGCTGGTTGAAAGGGAAGCAGCGGAAACAACGCCGGCTGATGTCACGGACTATAAAAACGATATGGTACCGGCTGCAGCGAAATTAAGTAATAAAAACCTGCCGGCAACAGCACTTGAACTGGAAATAAAAACAGTTCCTGAAAAAAATGCGGAGGAAGAAAAGCAGTCTGCAGGTGATACCAAACACCAGAAAATCGGAACGCCTTATGATCCCATTTTAGATCTAAGGGATTATAAATATCCTACCATTGACCTCCTGGAAGCGCATGGCAGTGAAAAAATTGTACAGGATGCAGCCGAATTGCAGGCCAATAAAGACCAGATCATCAACACACTCAAAAATTATGACATCAGCATACAGAAAATTTCGGCTACAGTTGGCCCTACTGTTACACTGTATGAGATCATCCCTGCTGCCGGGGTGCGTATTTCAAGGATTAAAAACCTGGAAGATGATATTGCATTAAGCCTTGCAGCATTGGGAATCCGTATCATAGCACCCATACCCGGCAAGGGCACTATTGGTATTGAAGTACCCAATGCAAGGAAAACAATTGTGAGCATGCGTACGCTGCTCTCTTCTGACAAATTCCTGAACAATAATTTTTCTTTACCCATTGCCATCGGTAAAAAAATTGACAATGAAAATTTCATTGTGGACCTTGCAAGCATGCCGCATTTATTAATGGCAGGTGCTACCGGCCAGGGTAAATCAGTGGGTTTAAATGCTATCCTTGTTTCACTGCTGTATAAAAAACATCCGTCCCAATTAAAGTTTGTACTGGTAGATCCTAAGAAAGTAGAACTGAGTGTTTATAAAACCATTGAAAAGCATTTTTTAGCGAAGCTGCCCGGTGAAGAAGAAGCGATCATCACTGATACAAAGAAAGTGGTGCATACATTAAATGCATTGTGTATAGAGATGGATAACCGCTACGACCTGCTGAAGGAAGCCGGCTGCCGCAATATCCGGGAGTACAACGAAAAATTTGCAGCCCGCAAATTAAATCCTGAAAAAGGTCACCAGTTTTTGCCCTTCATTGTGTTGGTGGTGGATGAGTTTGCAGACCTGATCATGACCGCAGGAAAGGAAGTAGAAATGCCGATTGCCCGGCTGGCGCAATTAGCCCGGGCGGTGGGGGTACACCTCATCATTGCAACACAACGGCCGAGTGTAAATATTATTACAGGTACCATCAAGGCCAACTTTCCGGCCCGTATTGCTTTTAAAGTGAGCAGCAAGATTGACAGCCGCACTATTTTAGATGCCGGTGGGGCCGAACAATTGATTGGAAAGGGTGATATGCTTATCAGCTACAATGGCGAACTGGTGCGTTTGCAATGTGCATTTGTAGATACACCGGAAGTAGACAAAGTAAATGAGTTTATCGGTAACCAGCGTGGCTATGCCCAGGCATTCATGTTACCCGAATACGTGGATGAAAAGGAAATGGAAAAAGGTGGCTTTGATGTAAATGATAAGGACCCTTTGTTTGAAGATGCAGCCAGGATCATTGTTTCCACCCAAAGCGGCAGCACCTCACTTTTACAACGCAGAATGAAACTTGGTTATAACCGTGCTGGCAGGTTGATGGATCAACTGGAAGCGGCAGGGGTAGTTGGCCCCAACCAGGGAAGTAAGGTTAGGGATGTTTTGATTAAAACGGATGCAGATTTGCAGCAATATTTGAATGATATGATGTAGTTTTTCAGCACCTTTTCCCGCTGGGCGTTGCCCGATCTTTTTATCATGCAGCAGACCTTTTTCTAAAGCATTAAAATTACCTGGCGCTAAACAACGGGAAACAGGAAACCGCTGAGGAGAAACCAGGAACATTTACTCCAATACTTTTTCCATCTGCATACTCCTGGAACCTTTTACAAGCAACATGCTATTTGTGAAAGCCTGCAGTTTCAACCAATATGCTGCCGCTGCTGCAGTTTCAAAATAGTTATAATCATGGGGTACATTCCTAAAATCTCCACCAACCAATGCTACACCTGTCCATTGGTATTGATCAATTAACCGGATAATTGCCTTGTGTTCTGCAATGCTTTCCACGCCCATTTCCATCATGCCACCAAGCAATAGTATTTTATTTTTTGCGCCTGCTTTTGCAATGTTCTCAATTGCCGCCCTCATGCTGGTGGGGTTAGCATTGTAAGCATCTAAAATTATTTTATTGCCATCTTTTGTTATCAATTGCGAACGGCTGTTAGATGGCAGGTAGTTTTCAAGCGCAGTTTTTATTTTCTCATCCGGCACATTAAAATATTTGCCCACAGCCACCGCTACCAGTAAGTTGGGCAGGTTGTATGCACCCACTAAATTCGTTTTTATTTGCTGTATACCGGTACCTTTTATCATGTTTACTGCAAGCATTTCTGTCTCATTGTCAGCAACTCCGGTAACAACAGCATCGTGCGTACCATAGGTTTTGATATTGGCAATACCCCTGCTCATTTCCTGCAAATAGTCATAATCGTTCATAATAAAAGCAGTGCCATTATTGGTCCTTAGATAATCAAATAATTCGCCCTTGCCTTTTTTTACTCCTTCCTCACCGCCAAATCCTTCGAGGTGTGCTTTGCCACAATTGGTAATAATGCCATGAGTCGGCATCGTGTACCGGCAATACCCTTCAATTTCTTTTTGGTGATTGGCCCCCATTTCAATTACCGCCATCTCCGCATCCATTTGCACTGATAAAATTGTAAGTGGTATACCGATATGGTTGTTTAAATTTCCTTTGGTGGTATAAGTGGAAAAGGTGCTGCTCAACACTGCATGTACCAGCTCTTTGGTAGTAGTTTTTCCATTGCTGCCTGTAATGGCAATAAAAGGGATTTCAAATTGCTGACGATGGTACCCTGCTAAGTCCTGCAAGGTGTGTAATACATCGGTAGTGCTGATAAGCCTTTCGTCTGAAAAGGTGGCCTGCTCATCAATTACAGCATACGCTGCGCCTGCATCCAAAGCCTGTTTCGCAAATTCATTGCCATTGAAATTGGGTCCTTTTAAGGCAAAATACAGATCGCCTTTCTTTAGTTTCCGGGTGTCTGTTACTATTGAAGGGAACTGTAAAAAAATATCGTATAAGTCAGGTATTTGCATGCGTCAAAAATAGGGAAGAAAATACGGATGGAAATAAAATGACCGTTCAAAAACTGCCAGGGGTATAAAATAAAAACCCTCCGTTTTTGCCGGAGGGTTTTTATATCGTTGCGCTGAAAGCTTATTTTTTCTTCCTGCTGTTTTGTTTACGTTTACCAAAGATATTACCTTCTTTAAATCCAGGACCTTCTGGTGAACCCATATAGGTTTGTGCACACCTGAAACCAATCGTGCTGGATGACTGATCTTCTTCTAAAAAACGGCGGGCACCGGGAGAAAGCCAGTAAGCCCTGTCATTCCAGCTACCACCTTTAAATACTTTAGATTTATCGCTGATTAAGGTAGTTACACCATATTCGTAAGAGGCACCACTGGCAGAATCACCATCTAAATGATCCATTGCATAGTTATGCTGATAGTTGCGGCGATTTTTTACTTCTTCATCCGGAATATCTGCTTTCTTTAAGCGGCCCAATGAATCTCTTTCCAATTCGCCGGCACTATTCTTATAAAATTTCTGGAATTTGTTACCACGGAAATAGTTGAAATCCTGGCCATCTGATGGAGTGAGCGCCCTGTAAGTATCCTGTACCCACTCTGCTACGTTACCACTCATATTATATAAGCCAAACGAATTAGGATAAAATGCTTTTACGGCACCCGGTATGGCAGAACGGTCATTCAAACCACCGGCAACACCCATGTTATCTCCGCTACCCCTTTTAAAGTTGGCTAAAAATTTACCCTGCCAGCTACCCCGGCGGTTATCACGCAATCCATTGGGGTTATTGCTCCAGGCATAAATTTGTTGGTTAGACTGTAATTCTTCACCACTGCCACTTTCTTTTTTTCTTGGGTTCGGGTTTTGATCATAAAGGCCATAAGCTGCATATTCCCATTCTGCTTCTGTTGGCAGGCGGTATCCCATATTTAAAATGCCGTCTTCCATTTTTACATTCGCTCTTGGCTTGCCGCTTACATCCAGGAATTCAGATTTTTTTGGTTTCGACCTTCCTTTAATATCATCTGGTTTTAACAAATAAGTTTCTGTATTGAAGGTACCGTCCGCACCACCGCCTTTCATTTCTTTCTTTGCAAAATCTTTTTTCAGGTATCCTTTCTGCATCAGGTTCAGTTCGTTTACCCTGTCTGTTCTCCAGATGCAAAAATCATGTGCCTGCTGCCAGGAAACACCCACCACAGGATAAAAATTGTATGCAGGATAGCGGAAATAATAATCTACATAAGGTTCATTATAAGCCAGCTCTTCACGCCAGCAAAGTGTATCCGGTAATGCTTTTTGCATAATGGCCGTATCACCGCTGAATGTGTTTTCGATCCAGTATATATATTCACGATAGTGAACATTGGCTACTTCGGTTTCATCAATAAAGAATGAAGGTACCGTAACACGGCGGGGAACATTGTTCCAGTCGCCCATGACATCTTCGTCTTTAGCACCCATTACGAAAGTACCACCCTGAACAAAGACCAGCCCCGGGCCGGCTTTGGGGTACTTCATTTTACTTACATGGTAGTTACCCATGTTTTTATCATCGTAGTTCCATCCGGTGACAGACGATTTAGTTTTTTTCTTACTAAAAATACTTCCGTTTTTACAAGACCCTAAAGAGAAAAGTACGGCGATAAGAAGAATCAAATTTTTTACAGAAATTATTTTTTGCATGTGCGTTCGTTTTGCAAATGATTTAACGAAAGGTTTTCTTTAATATTGTGTGGTTTGATGTGGGGTTACACAGTTGCGAATATAAATACTTTATACCAAAATGGCCTGATTGAGATTGCTTTTTTAAAAAATTAGCTTAAGGTTAGCAAATCGTCTATTTTCCACCCCCTTATTAGTTAGTGCAATAAACTCAATCCATGTTAAGGGCAGCATATTTGCGGACGTTACCCGAATCAGTGCAAAAACAGCATCTTGATAATAGTAGCTTTATGGAATAACAGGGTGTTACTGCATATATTATATTATTAAAAACAATAAACAGGAACCTGAAGCGTTTTTTTGCATAATACGTTTACAGAGCGCGGGTTTTTGAGTAAAATCAGCAGAAAAAAGTAAATACGGTAACTGTTTTTCTTAGCAGCCACATGAATTTAATTTTTTTTCCAAGATGGCATATCTTAGTTGTTCTTTTAAACAAAACCCTTATTTTTACACCTCATCTAAAGAAAAATTGGTAGCTTATTGAGAGTAAGTTTACATAACCAAGACAAAAAACGCATGAAAAAAGCAACTATTAAACTAACTGCCTTAGTATTATTACTGGGAGGTGCAACCAGCGTTGTAAATGCACAACAAGCCAATACGATTAATGTGGTAACTTCTGCTGTACCTTTTTTAAGAATATCTCCTGATGCCCGTGCCGGTGGTATGGGAGATGTGGGCATTGCTACTGCTCCAGATGCAAGTTCAGGTTTCTGGAATTTGGCAAAAACTCCTTTTAATACAAATAAAGGCGGATTGGCAGTAACATATACACCCTGGTTAAAGGATTTGGGTTTAAACGATGTGTACCTTGCTTCACTGGCAGGCTTTTATAAAATTGACGATGACCAGGCCATATCTGGGTCTTTAAGGTATTTTAGCCTCGGTAATATTCAGTTTACCGATAATTTGGGTAATGACCTGGCAGCTTTCCGGCCACGGGAATTTTCATTTGACGCAGGTTACTCAAGAAAACTATCAACAAAATTATCAATTGGTGTTGCTTTGCGTTATATCAATTCCAACCTCGCCAGCGGAACATTCAACGGTGTTGCTTATAAGGCAGCCAGCGCAATAGCAGGAGACATTACGATGTTTCACAATGGGCTTAAGGCGGATGGTTCCGGTGTAAGCTATGGCGTTACCCTTTCTAATCTTGGTTCTAAAATTTCTTATACCAACGACGCTACGCAAAAAGATTATATTCCCGCTAACTTAGGTATCGGTATCGCTTATACCAAAGTGATTGATCCAACTAATAAATTGACTTTTGCGTTGGATTTAAATAAATTGTTAGTACCAACCCCTCCATCATTTAGTACCACATCAGGCGGTGCAGGCACTTCTGACGATTCTGCTAATCTCGTTAACTACCGCAACCAGGGAGTTGTTAATAGCTGGTTCAAATCATTTGGTGATGCTCAGGGAGGTTTCTCTGAAGAGATTAAAGAAATACAGGCATCTCTTGGTGCAGAATACTGGTACAACGATCAGTTCGCTTTAAGGGCTGGTTACTTTTATGAAAATCCGGTTAAAGGCAACAGGAAATATTTTACCCTGGGAGCAGGTTTAAAGTATAACAGCTTCGGACTTAATTTCTCTTACCTGTTACCATCGGGTAATGGTACCAACCGTAATCCTTTATCAAATACACTGCGTTTCAGTTTAGTTTTTGATTTTGACGGAAGCAGTGCTTCAGCTAAAGAATCAAAATAATTTTAATTAAGATATTTAAAGAGCGTCCCAATGGAGGGACGCTTTTTTTTATGGCTACATTTGCAAAAAGAAAGCACATGAATATTCGGATTGGTTTTGGGGTTGATTATCACCAATTGGTTACCGGCAGGGATTTTTGGTTGGGCGGAGTTAAAATTGAACACGACAAAGGAGCACTCGGACACAGCGATGCAGATGTACTGCTGCATGCCATTTGCGATGCCATGCTGGGGGCTGCCTGTCTTGGTGATATTGGGGTTCATTTTCCGGACACCGACGCATCGCTGAAAGATATTGACAGCAAACTGCTGCTGCAAAAGAGTTTTGAACTGGTAAAGCAAGAAGGTTATGTTATTATCAATATTGACAGTACGCTTTGCCTGCAATCACCCAAGATAAAAAATTATGTTCCTCAAATGCAGGCGGTCATTGCGGCAATACTTTTATTGCCCGAAAATGCCGTTTCAATAAAAGCCACTACTACCGAAAAAATGGGATTTGTAGGAAGAGAAGAAGGCCTTGTTGCATACGCCAGTATACTGCTGCAAAAGAAATAGCAGCTACCTGTTAAAATTTATTTTACTGAACTATTTTTTACCGGTATCATTAACTTTGCCACCATGCAAAAAATTGCTGTCAACATTGTAAATAAATCCACGAATGAATTACCGGCTTATGCCACCGAAGGCGCTGCAGGCATGGATTTGCGGGCCGATCTACCCGAACCGGTAATATTACAATCTTTAGAAAGAAGATTAATACCCACAGGATTATACATTGAATTACCAGCAGGCTATGAGGCACAGGTAAGGCCGAGAAGCGGACTGGCACTTAAATACGGCATCACCTGTTTGAATGCTCCCGGTACGGTGGACAGTGATTACCGTGGCGAAATAAAAGTGATACTCATTAACCTGAGCAGCGAACCACAGCAACTGGTGCATGGCGACCGGATTGCACAAATGGTAATCAGCAAAGTGGAAAAAGCCAGTTGGAACCTGGCCGAAGCTTTGACTGATTCAATAAGGGGCGAAGGCGGATTTGGCCATACCGGCAAACAATAAATATTTAATAATAAATGATGACCTGTTATATAAAAAACATTTGTGTGAATTGGTTGAGCGTGGCAGCGGTAACCCTGATATTGTTGTTGAGCAGTTGTAAATCTACCCGGAAGATACAGGCAGCCATCTCAAAAAAGGATACTACATCGGTGCTGATAAGAAATACCTCTGCCGACGATTCTGTGCTGATTATTAAGAATGCTTTGTCTGAGATTCGTCAGCAGGAAACTGACTTTAAAACCTTTTCTGCCAAAATAAAAGTAGAGTACCAGGATAATAAAGGTAAACAGAATATAACTGCTTATGTACGGGTGATAAAGGATAGTGTGATCTGGATTTCGGGCTATGCCACCGTATTTAATATTGAAGCTTTCCGGGCGCTGATACACAAGGACAGTGTGTTTGTACTGGATAAGATTAATAAGGAAGTACAACTTCGGTCAATTGACTATTTGCAGGAAGTAACGCAAATCCCTTTTGATTTTAAAACACTGCAGGACCTGCTGCTGGGAAATCCAATTTTTTTCAGCGATAGTGTCGTGTCATACAAGGAAACAGAAACGAAAATTTTATTGGCCACTATTGGTACCAATTTTAAAAACCTGCTTACGCTTAATAAACCCAACAGGCTGATTGTACACAGCAAACTGGACGACCTGGATATCAACCGCAACCGAACTGCAGACATAACATATGACGAGTTTGAAAATAACAATGGTATTAATTTTTCCACCTTCCGGGAGATCACTGTTTCTGAAAAAAATAAATTAGACATCCAGTTGAAGTATAAGCAGTATGAGTTTAACAAAGATTTACAGATGGGATTCGCCATCCCCAAAAATTATAAACGCAGGTAATCGTTATTTTTATTAACCTATAGCTGCGAACATAATTTGTAAACCTTTAAATTAAACGGACAGCATTTATATTTACCCTGAAATATTTTACTAACCCGGTAATATCCAGCACATGAAAAGGATTTTTGCAGCAGTACTTTTTCTTTTATCAGCCGCCATGCCAATGCTGGCACAGCCTCCGGTTTCAAAAGAACAGCAGGAGCTGGAAAAGCAGCGCCAGCAGTTAAAGAACGAACTGGAGCAAGCCCAGGATCTGCTTGATAAAAATAAAAAAACAACAAAAGAAAACCTGAGCACCCTTGCCATCATCAACCATAAATTAAATAAGCAGGAGAATGTAATTGAAAATATCAGCAGGGAGATCAACCTAATGGATAACAATATTTACAAATCGCAACGGGATGTAAATAAACTGAAATTGTTGCTTGACACGCTGAAAGACGAGTACTCAAAAAGCATGGTGTACTCTTATAAGAACAGGAGCAACTCAAATTTTTTAAATTTTATTTTTTCTGCCTCCAGTTTTAATGATGCCATTAAGCGTATCAACTATTTAAAAAGCTACCGTAATTTCCGTGAGATGCAGGGGGAGAATATATTGCGTACGCAGGCATTACTCAAAAGCCGGATCGGTGAGTTAAGTGGCAACAAACAAAAGAAGAATGCCGTACTACAGATACAAAGTAAAGAAGTAGATGTCTTACAGACCCAACAGGAGGAGAAAAATAAAATCGTTGCCAAACTAAAGGCACAAGGCAAAGAGTTAGCCGGCCAGATAGCTGCCAAGAAAAAGCAAATGCTGAAAGTAAACAATGCGTTGGCTGCTGCTATTAAACGGGCTATCAAAGAAGCGAATGATGCTGCACTAAAGGCCAGGAAGGCCAGCGAAGCCACTGCTGCAAAAAATGCAGCGGCAAATCCTTCCGGTACAACGACTCCCAAAACAAAAAAAATATCCGAACCAGCCAAGCCCCGTGAAAGTGTCCTGCTGGCTACCGATGCGGATGTTACCCTAAACTCAAGTTTTGAACGCAACAGGGGGAACCTTCCCTGGCCTGTTAGCAGTGGCTACCCGCTACTTCATTTTGGACGTAATAAAATAGACAAGATCGAAATTGAAAGTTCCGGGATTTCGGTTGGTTGTGATGTTGGTACGCCTGTAAAAGTAATTTTCGACGGCGAGGTAATGCTGGTAAATAATTATGATGATGTGCAAATGGTGGTGATAAAACATGGGCGTTATTTCACCACCTACAGTAATATCAATGGCGTAAATGTTTCAAAAAATCAAACGGTAAAAGTTGGACAGGTAATAGGAAAAGCAGCGCCCAATTTAGACGGTGTTGGTGCCGTAGATCTGCATATAACCAAAGAAAATACCGACTTAAATCCAGAAGCCTGGCTTAAGCGCCGTTAAGATTTAATAAGCCGCTGGTAGAGTTTTTCATATTCCGGCACAATATTATCAATATCAAATTTTTTCGCCTGTGCCAGCGCATTGGCCTTAAACTGGTCGTGTGTTGGTTTGTCTTTTAAAATCGCCAGCGCTTTATCGCACATGCCCTGTACGTCGCCCACATTGGCCATGTAGCCTGTTACCCCATCAATATTTATCTCGGGCAAACCGCCGGCATTGGTCGATACTACCGGAACCTCAGCGGCCATTGCTTCCAGTGCTGCAAGGCCAAAGCTTTCGTATTCGCTGGTTAATAAAAAGAGGTCGGCCAATGGTAAAATGTCTTCCATCTGTTCCTGCTTGCCTAAGAATTTAATATTGGTTACCGCAACGCAATCCCGGCAGATAGATTCTGCAAAGGGCCTTTCGGGGCCATCGCCCAGCAGCAGCAATTTCGCAGGCATTTTTTCATTGATCAGTAAAAATGTATTGATCACATCTTCCACTCTTTTTACCTTCCTGAAGTTAGATGCATGTACAATAATTTTTTCTCCCATAGGGGCAATTAATTTCTTAAATGCATCAACCGGTTTTTTATTAAAACGTTTGATATCTACAAAATTGTAGATGACCTCTATTTCCTTTTCAATTTCAAAATTCCTATACGTTTCTTCCTTTAAGTTTTTTGAAACGGCCGTTAATATATCACTCTCCATCATCGAAAAAGTAACTACGGGCTTGTAAGTCTTATCTCTGCCCACCAGGGTGATATCTGTGCCATGCAGGGTAGTGATTACAGGAATGTACCTTCCCTGTTTTGCCAAAATTTGTTTTGCCATATACGCCGCAGATGCATGTGGTATAGCATAATGCACATGGAGCAACTGTATGTCGTTGTTGATAATTACATCTACCATTGTACTGGCCAGAGCCGTTTCGTAAGGCGGAAAATCAAACAGGGGATAAGTAGGTACCCTTACTTCATGATAAAAGATATTGGCATGAAAACCACTCAGCCTCACTGGTTGCTGGTAGGTGATAAAATGGATATTATGACCCTTATCAGCAAGCGCTTTTCCTAATTCGGTGGCCAATACACCACTACCGCCAAACGTTGGGTAACAAACAATAGCAAGATTCATAAATGGAATTTAATACACGCTGAAAATTTCAGCCATGCAATTTAGTGATTAAATATTCACCAGCTCTGCCGTTTATAAATTGTATTGTTGTCAAGGATTGGATGAGCACTACAAAGCAGTTGTTAAATGAGCTTATACTCGTAAGCGTATTTTATCAGGCCAATTACGCCGGAAGCCTTTGTTTTTCTGAAGATATTTTTTCTGTGTGTTTCCACCGTGCGTTCACTCAGGAAGAGCGTGTCGGCTATCAGTTTGTTGCTGTATTCTTTTTCAATCAGTTTAACGATCTCTATTTCTCTTGCGCTTAAATTGGTAGCCGTTTTTTCTTTCGGCATTTCACTGTCCCGGGTCATTTCAGCCAGTACTTCATCGCTGAAATAGATACCGCCATCCGCAATTTTTTCAAGCGCATTAATCAGTTCCTTCCTGCCGATATTTTTCAATGCATAGCCGGCGATATTGGCTTCTTCAATCATCTGGTTTACAATATCGCCCTGGCCACTCATAGAAAGGGCGAGTATCTTTATCCCGGGATATTTCTCAAACACTTTTTTAGCCAGTGCAGCGCCATTCATCACTGGCATCATCACATCGGTCAATAAAATATCAATGGGGGTTGTTTCCAGTTGCTGCAGTAGTTGATGAGGGTTAGTGTTTTCTATTACTACCTTAAATTTTTCATGCCCGTCTAAAAGGGATTTCAACCCATCAATTACTATCTGGTGGTCATCAATGATAGCAACGGAAAATTTTGCCGTATTCATTTTATAAATGGTTCAAGAGATATCAACAGAAGTAAAACAATTATATAAACAGGAAACGAATTTACTGATGATTTGTTTTAAGGCTCATAAAATGTTTTAGCGAAAGCAAAGACGCTATATTCCCAATACGTCTTTCATGGTGAAAATTCCTTTTTTCTGTTGAATGAATTCTGCTGCCAGTACTGCCCCGGTGGCAAATCCTTTCCGGTTGTGGGCCGTATGAATGATTTCGATGTCATCAATCGCAGAACTGTATTTGATGCTATGGGTACCCGGTGCCGGATCAATCCTTTTGCTGATGATGGATAAATCTGCTGCCGATTCAGCTGCATGGTTTACCCAGTTTTTTTTGCTGTTGCTATTTTCCAAAACCTGCTCTGCCAGCGTAATGGCGGTACCGCTGGGGGCATCTTTTTTTTCGGTATGGTGTATCTCTTCCATGCTTACATCGTAATCCGGGTGGTTTTTCATTAACCGGGCAAGCTGTTTATTCAATTCAAAAAAAAGATTCACCCCCACACTGAAATTACTGGCGTATAAAAAAGAACCATTTAAGCTTGTACACAGGTTTTTTATTTCATCCCATTGCTGCAGCCAGCCAGTGCTGCCGCTTACTACGGGTACACCTGCATTGAGACACTGTGTAAGGTTGGCTACCGCACTGTGAGGGCCTGTAAATTCAATGGCTGCATCGGATTGCAGTAGATTTTCTTTTGTAAACTGGTCGATTGTATTAATATCAATTTTAAGTGCAATTGTATGTCCCCGTTGCAGCGCAATTTCTTCTATTGCTTTACCCATTTTGCCGTAACCAATTAATGCAATTTTCATATAAAAAGTTTAGGATGATACAAGTATATAAGGGCCAGGAAAAAATTGTAAACCACTATTTACCATCGTTTCTTTTACCAATATTTAATACCAGGCTGATACCGTTTGTATTAGACAACGGGCTAAAACCCGGTTTTAATTCCAGGCTCAGGTTATCGTTCACATCAAATGCCTTTAAATGGGCATCTACCGTGGCATCTACTACATTCAGTCCCCAAAAAAGGATGAAGAACAGCACCGAGTAATCAATATTTTGACGGAAACTGTTGCGGTAACTCCGGATGGCATTTAAAGAAAGATTGCTGAACTGTGGATCAATAAGGTTGTTATTGGATGGAATGGTATCAGACAGATAAACCACCGCCTGCTTCAACAACCGGTAATTTTTTACATTGAAAAAATATACTCCTGCCGTTGTACCCAATGCTCCATATACCAGGGGTAACTTCCAGTATTTTTTATTGTAGATCTGCCCAAGGCCGGGAAGCATAGCCGACCGGATGGTGGCAATTCGGGGATTGAATTTTTTTATTGCTTTGCTGCTGTCTGAAGCTGTTACTATGGTATTGGTATCATTCTTAGTAACCGGTGCCTGTGCTGTTGCCCCGGTATCGTCTGCACGAAAAGAAAAAAAGAGAACAATAAGCAATATATTTTTCATCAACTTACTTTGATATTCAGTTTATCAAGTAACCCATTTAATTCTTCCAGCGAATAATATTCAAAGGTTACGGAGCCACTGCCTTTTTTACTGTGTACCAGTTTTACTTTGGTATTGTATTCAGATGCCAAATTATCTTCAATCTTTTTAAAGGCAGGCGGTAACTGGGCTTTTACAACATTTTTAACAGCCCCCTGGCCGGTGTATATATTACGGACCAGGTCTTCTGTTTGCCTTACACTCAGTTGTTTGTTTTTTATTTCAGAAAAAATGAATAATTGTTTGTCTACCATGTCCACATTGATCAATGCCCTTGCATGACCCATGCTGATTACGCCCGTTCTAACGGCTACCTGTATATCTGGCGGAAGTTTAAGCAAACGAATATAGTTGGTAACAGTGCTGCGCTCCTTACCCATCCGTTCTGCTACCTGTTCCTGGGTGTATTCCAGTTCATCCATCAGGCGTTTGTAGCTGAGGGCTATTTCTATGGCGTTCAGGTTTTCCCGTTGCAGGTTTTCGAGCAGGGCAAGTTCCAGCAATTCTGCATCATTTGCCAGGCGAATGTACACCGGCACATCTTTGAGCCCCGCAATTTTTGCTGCCCTAAACCTTCGCTCACCTGCAATTAACCGGAACTTGCCATTGGGCATTTTGCTTACTGTCAATGGTTGTATGATGTCATGCAGTTTTAATGAGGCAGCCAGTTCGCTCAGGGCTGTTTCATCAAAATCTTTACGCGGTTGTTTCGGGTTTATTTCAATCTGGTCTAACGGCACCCTGTTGCTGGCGGTGGTTTTTTCCATCACTTCAGTTTTCAGGTTGCCTGAAGTGCTTTTCAGGTCGGCGTCAATATTCTGCAGCAGGCTTCTGATCCCTTTGCCCAGTGCATCTTTTTTATTTGGAGCGGTCATAATTTTAATTAGCTGATGTGCTGATTAGCTAATGTGCTAATGGAGCAGTATAATGATTCAAAATAATATTACATAATAAAGCTGTCCAAATTAATGTGCTAACGCAGTACCACAATAAATCAATTATTTTTTAAGAATTAAACAATCGGCAATAGAACAATTTACGCGTTAAAATGAATGCGCCCATTAGCACATCAGCACATTATCGAATTAGCTCATCACCTTATCTTCCTGCTTAATCTTCGTCAAATTATTTTTTTGTAAAATTTCTTTTGCCAGGTTCAGGTAATTAACAGCGCCTTTACTGTCGGCATCATATAATATTACCGGTTTGCCAAAGCTGGGTGCCTCACTCAGCCTTGTATTGCGGTGTATCATTGCGTTGAAAACGAGTTCTTCAAAATGCCTCCTCACTTCAGCCACCACCTGGTTGCACAGCCGCAGGCGCCCATCATACATCGTCATCAGTATGCCTTCAATTTGTAACTGCGGGTTCAGCCTGCTTTGCACAATTTTTATGGTATTTAATAATTTGCCCAGGCCTTCCAGTGCAAAAAATTCTGTTTGTACCGGAATGGCCACACTGTCAGAAGCCACCAGGGCATTCACGGTTATCAGTCCAAGGGATGGCGAACAGTCAATAATGATAAAATCATACTCATCGCGTATGGGGTCTAATATTTTTTTTAATACGCCTTCGCGGTTGGGGTAGTTAATCATTTCAATTTCAGCGCCTACCAGGTCAATATGCGATGGAATCAGGTCGAGATAAGGAACATCCGTTTTTAGCAATACATCTTTAGCACTGATTTCATTCACCATGCAGTCGTACAGGCTTTGTGTTACATTGTGCAGATCAAACCCGGTACCGGTGGTACTGTTTGCCTGTGGATCCGCATCCACCAGCAACGTTTTATATTCCAATACTGCCAGGCTTGCGGCCAGGTTAATCGCTGTGGTAGTTTTTCCCACTCCGCCTTTCTGGTTTGCTATCCCAATTATTCTTGCCATGATATTTTTTATGCTTTAAAAGCTGAGCTGCCGCAGATCATAAAACAACCTTTTTACTTGAAAAGTGATTTTTTTTATAATGCCGCCAAAGGTACTGTTTGCCGCCAACTTATAAGCAATAAAGTACCAACAGGGGGCAAACTTCCTGACAGCGTGGCAAAATTACCTATTCGGCATAAATATGGGAACAATTGATATCCTCATTTGTAATGTTAAGTTATACGTGAATGGTCAAAATTTACCATTGAGCATTCACCTTCACAAGTTAAAAACAAATAATGTACACCATTATATCAGGCACCAACCGGGTAGGAAGCAACACTCTAAAAGTGGCAAAAGAATACCAGCGTTTATTAAAAGAAAAGGGGATTGAGGCAAAATTGCTTTCTTTGGAAGGCTTGAACCTGCTGAAAAGAGATAAGGATTTTGAGCAGATGGAAAATGAGGTGATCACCCCTACAGACAAATTCTTGTTTATTGTGCCTGAATACAACGGTAGCTATCCCGGCGCACTGAAATTACTTTTTGATACCGGTAAATCGCATGCGCTCTGGTGGCATAAAAAGGCATTACTTACCGGGGTATCTACCGGAAGGGCCGGAAATGTGAGGGGCATGGAGCATTTGGCTGGCGTTTTGAATTATCTTAAAGTAACGGTGTACCCAAATATGCAGCCCTTGTCGGTGGTAGATAAATTAATGGACGCATCCGGCAGGTTTACCGATGCCGGAACCATTGCCGCGATCAATCAGCAGTTGGACCAGTTTATCAAATGGTATAATTAGCAAAATTACAATGTATCAATTGGTGAACCTGGGTTAATTAATAAAGCAAACTGCAATTGTCTTCACAAAAATTTTACCTTCACGGCTTTAAAAACCAACCACTATAAAAATTTATGCGTTCACCGCTCGGCGCTTTCATCTTTATCGCCATTATCCTGTTGCTTGATATCTATGTTTTCCAGGCATTGAAAACAGTCAATGGGTCTTCATCTTCCAGAACAAAAGCGATCCTTTATACTTCTTATTGGGTGCTTACTGCGCTGGTGATCCTCAGCATACTGATTTTTTCGGTCACACAGGGGCATCTTATCTCCAAGGTAGTAAGAACTTATGGGTTTGCTATTATCATTGGTATTTTCCTGGCAAAACTCACGGCTGTATTTTTTATTGTGATGGATGACCTCCGCAGGGCGATACAATGGATAGGGTTGAAAATTATTTTCAATTCCAGGCGGATGGATACTGCTGAGGTGGAAGGTATCAGCCGTTCAGTGTTTTTAAGCTGGCTGGGGCTGGCAGCAGGCAGCAGCCTGTTCGGGAGCCTTATCTATGGTTTCAGCAATAAATATAATTACAAGATAAAAAGGATAAACTTAGCTTTTGATAATCTGCCTGCAGGCTTCAAAGGGATGAAAATTGTACAGATAAGCGATATACATGCAGGCAGTTTTACCAATTCAACTGCGGTACAGCAGGGAGTAGATAAAATTTTACAGGAAAATGCCGACATCATTCTTTTTACCGGCGACCTGGTAAATGACAAGGCAACAGAAATGGAGGAATACCTGCACATATTCAGCCAGTTAAAAGCGCCGCTGGGGGTGTATTCAATTTTGGGTAATCACGATTATGGCGATTATATCAAATGGCCACAGGATGGTATTTCCCGGGAAGATAACCTGGATCATTTAAAGAAAATGCATGGCATCATGGGATGGCGGCTGCTGATGAATGAACATGTGGTGTTAGAAAAAGGAGCAGACAAAATCGCGTTGCTGGGGGTAGAAAACTGGAGTGCCAAAGCCCGTTTTCCCAAGCATGGTAAGATGGACCTGGCTTACAAAGGAGCTGAGAAATATCCGTTCAAAATTTTAATGAGCCACGACCCCAGCCACTGGGATGCACAGGTGAAAGAAAATTATCCTGATATTGACCTGATGCTGAGTGGCCATACCCATGGGATGCAGTTTGGCATACAGATACCTGGTTTTAAATGGAGCCCGGTGCAATATATGTATAAGCAATGGGCAGGATTGTATGAAGATGAAAAACAAAAATTGTATGTAAACCCCGGCTTCGGCTTTATCGGCTATCCCGGTAGGGTGGGTATCTTGCCAGAGATCACGGTGATTGAACTCGGGTAAAATCATTACCATCCTTACCATCAGGAGCGCAGGTGAAATGACGAATATACTCATTACGTTGATAAAAAACCCCGTTCTCATATCCGTCTACTTTGCCACTGCTTCCATCCAACTGGATTTCTATGATGCCCGCTGCTCTCCGGTCCCATATTTTAATAGCATTCATACTTTACTGGGATCTATATCGGGCCAATAAAATACAAAAAATCCGATCAAAAAAATACCGGGCAAATGCCCGGTATCATAAAACAAAACCATGGATTGGTTGACAACTTCTTTACAGCTTAGTCACCTGTTTAAATATTTTTCCTTCGGTGGTAGTAAATTGAATTAAATAATTTCCGGCTGAAAAACTGGATAATTCACTCAACTGAACATAATTTGTTCCTTTATTCATCTGTATATTTTTAGAGAACATTTCCCTGCCGCTCATACTGAATATTTTAATAATGGTATTTTCACTTTTCGCCCAGTCGATGTTTATGTTTACATAGCTGCTGAAAGGATTGGGGGAAATGGTAAAGTCACTGCTCTTCTTCAGCCTTAGTGAAACTACTTTTGAGAGGCTGCTTTTGCCATCAATATCCAGTTGCCTGAGGCGGTAGTAAACCAGGCCTGCTTTTAGCCCGGTGATATCATCTGTCATCTTATAGTACTGGTCGAGGTGGGTGTAACCATGTCCAGCGATGGTACCAGTTTTTGAAAACTGGATGCCGTCAATACTTCTTTCAATTTCGTACCGGTCGCAATTGATCTCCATTAAAGTGCTCCAGGCTAACTGTACCATATTGTTACTTTGAAGTGTAGCGGTAAATGTTTTTAAGGTAATGGGCAGTGGCCCGCCGAGCGGTTCCAGTATCGCAGTACCGTCGTCAGTAGATTTTACACCGGCATCAGAGAAGCCCGTAATCCCTGCTACATTAATGATTGGCGGAACATACCCGTTTACGCCGGGGTCATTTACAGTAACCTTAAACTCCAGTTCAAAAGATTCCTGCGCTGTAAGGATACCTCCCTGTGTTGCATTAGCCCCAGTTCCAATCCGGAAAACAATCACTTTGCCGTTGGCGACAAAATCAGCCAGGTCATCTCCCGTGTAGTCTGTTAATCCGGCTAAAGGAGTAATACCTCCACCGGAAATTATTTTCATTGAACCCGGAAGGTAAGTTACTGTGGAAGGAAGGGTGTCGGTAACCACACAAAAATTCGCATTTCCTATCCCAACGTTTCTTCCTTTTAGTGTATAGGTGAGCACTTCGTTTGGCTCGGCGATATTATTAAGGTTGCCGTCTTTTACCAACTTGTCTATAATAACGGTTGGTTCATTGGTTTTAATTTGAAAGGTAAAAAGCCCCGGGAAATACTGGTCTGCTTCAGTACCAAATTCTAATGACACTGTCGTATCACGTGGCTGGATGCCGTATCCGTTTCCCACATAAAATTGGTCAATATCGATGCCCATCTGGTTGGTGTAGTTGGGATTTTTGGTAGTAACATGAACACCGGTATCAGAGATGGTGCCATTCCATGGATTGTCTATTGCATTGATGCTGTTTTGAAATTTGGTGCCATTGATTTTCAAATAGTCCAGCTTTAAATTGGCATCACCTTCCCACACAAGCGCACTCATTTTGGCATCCCTCCAATTCATTGGGCCGGATGGTACATTTAAACCAGTAAGGATAACAGACGAAATCTGTGAAGCACCACCGTCATATACCTGCTGAAACCCATCGTACAACCGTACGCTGTTATAAGCAGACGACTGCAGGTTTTCATACACGATCACAATGCACCAGCCGGCATAATTGCCCCCGCTTCCAACAGAACCAACAGATGCAGCTACATTACCTACAGTGTAAGTACCAGTTCCATTTGCCTGGATAAAGGGAGTGATGTCTACATAAGCCTGGTACTGGTTTATGATGCTGTTGCCACTGCCGGTTGAATTTTTATCTAACTGCGCTGCTGCGTATTCAGTATAAGCGCCGGCGGTGCCGTATCTTATTTTCACTCTTTTAAAAGTATCCAGCGACAGGTCGAATTCACTTTTTCTTACCCTGGCTCCCCAATACAGCCTTGCCAGTTTAATGGTGTTGGTGCCTGCAGGTAAAGCAAGGTCGGCAGAAGAAGAGTTTCTTGTGCCATCACCAGTGCCGGTGCTGCCGTCAATATCTACATAGCGGATATTAGAATTGTCGTTGCCATAGCTACTGTTGCCATTGGCACGGTTGCCATTCATCCTTGCAGTATCTGCAACACCGGAAGTAACGATATGCGTGAGTGTATTTCCAAAAAGCGTGGTGCCGCCTTTAATGTTGTCGGAAAATACCTTTGTGTAAGTTCTGAACTGGGCGAAGGAAGAACTGGAAAAAAATGCTGCAAAAAGCAACAGCATCGAAGTGTTTTTTATTTGCCACAGGCAAATGTGGTTGGTAGAAATTTTCATGATCGTAGGGTTTATGATTAAAAAACGGATTGAAAAACCTGCGGTCAGATCATGGAAAAATTGGAGCATCAGTTGCTCATTGGGATATTAATATTGCGGTAAAATTTCGATGGGATTTGGAGTACGGAACTGAACGGGCTGTTCAGCATTTAGTAGTTTTCAATGTCAAATGTAGGGATGTTTTTCTATTCACCAAATTTTTTTTTCAAATTGCAGGGGCAGGAGTAAAAAAAAGTGGCAGCAATTGCCGCCACTTTTTTTATTGAAACAAATAGTAATGAATTGAATTTAATACTTCTTTTCCCGCATAGGTATACGCTTTCTTCCTTCATCAACCCTCCTGCCTTCATCTGCAGGCCTTTTAAACCCAGCATCTGCATCATTCATGCGAATTATCCGGCCGTTATACTTTTTGCCATCCATGCTTTTGATCATTTTTGGCGCAGCATTTTTATCAATTTCCACCCAACTGTTCATTTCCTTCATGTCTATTCTTCCCAATACTTCTTTACTCAGATTGCTCTCATCTAAAATGAACTGTAAGAAGCTGGCTTTATAAAAACCATCTTTGGTTCCGAGGTTCACAAATAGCCTTGCATAGCCGTTATCCCGCTGGTTGTAGTTGCCACCTTCTCTTCTGGCACCTTCCCTTGAGTTGGTTGGCTCTGCCCTTTGACTAAATTCCCTTCTTGCACCAGTGGCATTGAGGTCGTCGGCATTTTCATAATATTTTAAAAAGTGGTTAAACTCCAGTGCAGCTACCCGTTGCAACACTTCCTCTTTGCTTACATCAGCAAATTTTTCCATCAGGTCGGCCATGTAGGTTTCATAATCGCCATGCGATACATCGGCCTGCATCAGTTTATCCATAAAATGAAAGAACTGTTTGCGGCAAACATCTTTCCCACTTGGGGCGTCCATTTTATGAAACTTTGCATTTACCATGCGTTCCAGTTGACGTATTTTAAACGTTTCCCTGCTGTGGGTGATGGAAATACAGATACCACTTTTTCCGGCACGGGCAGTACGTCCGCTGCGGTGAGTGTACACTTCCATATCATCAGGCAATTCAAAGTTGATTACATGCGAAATGCTATCCACATCAATACCTCTTGCTGCCACATCTGTTGCAATTAATAACTGCAATTGTTTCTGGCGAAAGCGGCCCATTACTTTGTCCCGCTGCTGCTGCGTTAAATCGCCATGCAATGCTTCAATTTCATATCCTTCCTGCACTAATTTTTCTGCTATGTTTTGTGCATCGGCTTTGGTACGGGTAAAAATAATACCATACATGCCGGGGTTAAAATCGATGTAACGCTTTAGCGTTTCGTAGCGGTGGTGCGCTGCCACTGTTATGTACTGGTGATCGATATTAACGTTACCACTGTTCTTTTTACCAACGGTAATTTCTTTTGGATTGCTCATGAAGTTTTTGGCAATGGCTCTTACTTCCGGCGGCATGGTAGCACTGAACAGCCAGATACTTTCTCTGTTGATGGTATTTTTTAAGATGAAATCAATATCGTCTCTGAAGCCCATGTTCAGCATTTCGTCTGCTTCATCCAGCACTACATATTTTACTTTTTGAAGATCGATGGCTTTTCTTTCTATCAGGTCAATTAACCTTCCCGGGGTAGCTACCACAATATGTACACCCCTTTTGAGGTTTCTAATTTGCATGGTAATAGAAGCGCCACCATAAACTGCTTCAGTAAAAAGGCCCTTGGTATGTTTGGTAAATGTTGCCAGGTCATTGGTTATTTGCAAACATAATTCCCTTGTGGGGCAAACAATTAACGCATGCGGATGGCGTTCTGCTTTATCTATCAGGTTCAGTAATGGTAATCCAAATGCGGCTGTTTTTCCGGTGCCGGTTTGAGCAAGGCCAACAAAATCGGTAGTGCCGGTTAATAAAATGGGGATTGCCTGTTCCTGGATGGGGGTAGGGGTTTCAAATCCTAAATCGGCGATTGCCTGTACTAATTGTTCGTTTAAGCCTAAGGCTTCAAATGCATTCATGTAATGTTTTTTGCGTTTACATGATATGCTATTTGCCTGTTGTTGCGCTACTTAAATACTCAAAAGTGAAAAGTAAAAACCAGATTCAACAGCCTTTCGGGCACTTCATGCAATACTCGTGATTAATAAATTGCCGCAAAAGTAACGTTTTTTCCCTTCATAAGTGCAGCCTGCCTGTTCTAATTGTTAAACAGCGGTTTTTGGGTTAGCTCAAAAATGCTTGTTTAAACTAAAACGGCTACACGAAAATTCAGCAGCAGCAAATGAAAAAATTGAGGGCATTTCATATTGAAGACCATGTCAAAAGCAGGTTGATTGTAATCGAAACAGCCAGGGATTTATTGATAGGGTAACAAGGCCATTTGAGTTTTATTCCATTTACATTTGCTGTACCATTAAACTACGATCGTCTTTTAGGGTCATTGTTTATTTTTATATTAATGAAGCTTTTGAGTATGGCAAAATTTTTGTTACCCGCTTTTTTTTCTTTATTGATATGCCTCGATGTGGCTGCCCAACAGCCTGCGGCGGAAAAAGACACGGCGATAATAGATTCGGCAGCTATCTTAAAAGACCTGATGAACCTGCTCGATTCTGCTGATGAAGCTACCAGTTATGCATTGATCACTGCCAGTATGGGCAACCGCCTTTTCAGCCTTCGTAATAACCAGTTAAATACCAGGCAGGCCACCACTGCTACCATTGTTTACAATCCTGCAGCCGGGTATTTTCACAAAAGTGGGTTCAGTTTGTCGGCGGGTGTTTACCTCCTGAATGATGCAGGCAATGGTTGCGGCATCACCCAGTATTCCATAACGCCGGCGTTCGATTTGCCCGGCAATGATAAATTCAGCCTTGGAGTTTCTTATACCCGGTATTTTGTAAAGGATAAATTTTCACCGTACGCCTCACCTGTTCAGGATGATCTGTATGCTTCCTGCTCGTATAATAAGCCATGGATTCAACCCGGTATTGCCCTGGGTTATTCTATGGGTGAGTATATGCAGGCTAACAGTAAGGATACCGTGATCAATAATATCCGGCGGGTATTCTATGACTCGGTAACTTTTAAACTTAAGGCATTTTTTATAATGCTGTCTGCCAGCCATCGTTTTACCTGGTATAACATATTTACCAGGAAGGATGGCTTTGAACTCACGCCCTCATTACTGTTGAATTGCGGTTCGTCCACTACTAATATTACCCATAAAACCAACGCACAAAATCTATTGAATCTTTTAGCCCGAAGAGGAAAGCTCCGCAGGCAGCTCAGTAATAAATTCCAGGCAGAATCCCTTGGGATGAACATCAATTGCAATTACGCCATCGGAAATTTTTCATTCAATCCGCAGGTGTACTTCGACTATTATTTACCTTCCACAACGGAGCAAAAGTTTACACAGGTATTTACACTGTCTTTGGGCTATTCTTTTTAACCTGAGTTAACAAAACATTATTGGAAAAAAAATATTGTTGGCATATAGATTGAATTGGGTGAAAAGAACAAAATCAACTTTAATTTATGAAAGCACTACTCCTGTCCGCCGTGTTCACCGTAACATTCTTTTCTTTTGCCAATGCCCAATGGTTTCATGCAGGGGTAAAACTCGGGACCAATGTAAATAAGATCCAGGGCGAGTCATTCAGCGATAGGTTTACATACGGGTACAGCGCAGGTGCTTTTGCAGAAATAAAATTATCAAACAGGCTGGGTCTTCAGACAGAGGTTTTGTTTAACCAGGTAAATACAGACACATCTGATAAATTCAGCCAATTGTACAAAATCAGTCCTTCCACCATTACAAATATTAAGTTGAATTACATCAGCATCCCATTGCTTTTGAATTATAAACTTTCAAATATCATCTCCCTGCAGGCTGGTCCTCAATACGGTATATTGATTAATCAAAATGAAAACCTGCTTGAAAATGGTCAGAAAGCTTTTAAGCAGGGCGATTTTAGTTTACTGGGTGGTGTGCAGGTAAAACTTGCCGGCATAAGGATATATGGCCGTTATGGTGTTGGGTTGAATAATCTCAACGATATTGATAACAGGGACAAATGGAAAAATCAAAGCATCCAGTTGGGTATCGGCTTTGCCATTCTTTAAAGGATGGTGAGGTAAACATCCATTACACTTCGGGCATGTTGCTGCGCCGTGAATAACTCCGCCTGTTGCAAACCCTTCCTTTTTAATTGATCAACTAATTCAGTATTGCATGATATGGAAAGCATTTGCCCGGCAAGCGCTTCCATATCATCCGGCGAAAAATAGAGTGCTGCATCCCCGGTCACTTCAGGCAGGCTCGAGGTATTGCTTGTAATTACAGGCAGCTCACTCCACATTGCTTCCAGCAACGGAATACCAAAGCCTTCAAAATAGGATGGGTACACCAACGCTACAGCTTGCTGGTAAATAGCAGGGAAATCAATACTTTTTACATACCCGTTTTCTTTAGCTTCCGGTTGTTCATTCAAAAAAATTACCTGGTTGTCTATTCCATTTGCGTGGAGGTATTTTTTCACAACGTCTTTTTCTTTCCTTCCGTCTCCAATTACAACAAGGGGAATGTCAATTTTTCCTTTTAACGCAAGCATTGCTTTGCATACAGCAATCAAATTTTTTCTTTTGGTGATGGAACTTACAAAAAGAAAAAAGCGGTCTGGTAACCGGTACCGTTTTTTTACAGCGGCCTTTTCTTCTTCCGTTGTTTTTGTTTCAAAGATGGGATTGCAATTTTGATAGCAGACAAAAATTTTTTCGGCAGGTATTGTATAAAAATGTACGAGGTCTTCTTTTGTTTGTTTGCTGGTGGCAATCACCGCACCAGCAATTTTGCAGGCGCTTTTCATCTTCCAGCGATGCGTAAATCGTTCATCAAAATGATAGGTTTCGGGGTAGCGTTCAAAAATAAGGTCATGCACGGTGATCACCGTTTTGGTTGATATTTTCTCAATTCCAAGAGGCAATTCATTGCTTACGCCGTGAAAAATATTCATCCCGTCTGCTTCCATATCCTTTACCATACGGCTCCTGCGCCACCATCCCGGGAATTGCCTGTCTAACAGATGGTGTGGGCCCTTCACTTCAATATTGGCTAATTGGTTTGCATCAAACAAACCGGTTTGCCTGGGTGCATATAAAATATATTGGTGTTGTGGAAATTGTGCTGCAAGGCCTGTGATCAATGAACGGGTATAATTACCTAACCCGGTTTGATTTTGAAATGCCCTTTTGCCATCGTAGCCAATTTTCATATTGATGAATGTGCTTAGCGTTATTTGTGCAAGATATATAAAACCTATTCAAACTGCTTTTTGCGGGATTCATTTCAAATTGTCGCTTTTGCCCCTATCTCCTAACGGGGGAATTTTAGTTGAAAACTCAATGCCATTAACAACTACTGTAACAGTTGTAGGTTTGCGGCTTGCGACCATTTGAAATGCACCCTTTCTGTTGGCGGGCTGTAAAACGGTTTTATCTTTTTGTATCTTGCGCCAGGTTATCAAGCTTATGCAAAAAATTTCAGCCACTATTATCAGCTTTAATGAAGAAAAAAAAATTGCGGCCTGCCTCGCTTCTTTGCAGGGCGTAGCGGATGAGATAGTGGTGCTGGATGCTTTTTCTACCGATAAAACACCGGAGATCTGTAAACAATTCGGCGCCAAGGTTTACCAGCAGGCATGGCGTGGTTACGGGCAGCAAAAAAATGATGCTGCTGCCAAAGCAGCTAATAATTATATCCTGAATGTAGATGCAGACGAATGTTTGTCTGAAGCATTGCAGGGATCCATCCTGCTGGCAAAAAAAGCGGGGCTTGCCGGCGTATATAAAATAAACCGCCTCAATATTTTTTTTGGCTATACCTTAAAACATGGACTCACTTATCCCGATCCTGTTTTGCGCTTGTATAACAAAAATGAAGTGAAGTGGGCTGCAAGAGAAGTGCATGAAACACTGGAGCTGCCAAAAAACATCCCGGTAACAAAATTGGCCGGTGACCTGGTGCATAGGAGTAAGGAATCATTAGCAGAATTTATCAGTACCATTAACAACTATTCTACATTAAGCGCATCATCGTACTTCGCTGCCGGCAAAAAAGCTTCTTTGTTGAAAATTGTTTTTAGTCCGCCGGTTACGTTTATAAATGGTTATTTTTTTAAACTTGGTTTTTTGGATGCGGTACCCGGTTTTATTATGGCGGTAACTTTATCGATAGAAACTTTTTTGAAATACAGCAAATTGTATCTTTTACAACAACATAAAAAACATACCAGCTAATGATGGATCATCTGAAACAACAAATAAATGCCGCATGGGCAAACCGGCAATTATTGAAAGACATTACTTACTCCGATGCAGTAAGATCGGTGCTGGAAGAAGTGGATAAAGGCAGGCTGCGTACTGCCGAACCGGTGGCAGACGGCTGGCAGGTAAACGAATGGGTGAAGCAGGCCATACTGTTGTATTTTGGCATACAGCAAATGCACACGTATAGTTTGCCTCCTTTTGAGTTTTATGACAAGATGAAACTAAAAAGCGATTATGCGGCACTGGGAGTTCGGGCGGTTCCGCATGCAGTAGCAAGATACGGTGCTTACCTGGCAAAGAATGTGGTGCTAATGCCGTCGTATGTAAATATTGGTGCCTACGTGGATGAAGGCACGATGGTGGATACCTGGGCTACAGTAGGCAGTTGTGCCCAGATTGGTAAAGGCGTACACCTGAGTGGCGGTGTGGGTATTGGTGGTGTGCTGGAACCACTGCAGGCTGCACCGGTAATTATTGAAGATGGTTGTTTTATCGGCAGCCGCTGTATTGTGGTGGAAGGAGTGAGGGTGGAGAAAGAAGCTGTGCTGGGTGCCAATGTTGTATTAACCCAGTCGACAAAGATTATTGATGTGAGTGGTGCTGAAGCAGTAGAATATAAAGGCCGTGTGCCGGCAAGAAGTGTGGTGATACCGGGAACCTACCTCAAAAAATTTCCAGCCGGTGAATACAATGTAGGTTGTGCACTCATCATTGGGCAGCGCAAGCCAAGTACCGATTTAAAGACAAGCCTGAATGATGCGTTGCGGGATTTTAACGTGTCTGCTTAAATGGTTTAGTGATTTGTAAGTGTCGTTAAATTACTGCAGTTTGTTTAGGTGTTTAGTTGTCTCTATATGTAAAAGCCCTATTCAAAAGTAAAATTGTTGCAATAGTTTTTCATATCGGCCATATTTTGATGTATGTCAAAATTGAAGTCTTTGAGTGGCAGGAATTGAATGCCGGAAATAAAATGGGCGGTATAACCGAGTTGCTGCAAAAAAAGGAATGTTTCAAGCACCTGTTTCCGGCCCACATGCCGTGCTTCAATTTCCACCATAATTTTTGGTTTGTATTGCTGCAGGGTTTGTATGCCGCCTTTAAAAATGCGGAGTTCATTTCCTTCCACATCAATTTTTAAAAAATTGGGCTGGATATTTTTTCTTTTGCAATAAGCATCCAGTGTTTCGGTTTCCACTTCTTCCGTTGCCCGGATATCGTTGGTGGCCACCGCTGCAACAATAGTAGCGCCCGGGGAAGAAGTATTCATTTTACTGTGAGAAGGAATGTATAAAGTCACTTTTCCCGGCGCATCCGAAATGGCAATATGTTCCACCTGCAGGTTATCCCAGTGGAAAAGTTGCCTGATCTTTAGTATATAATTGTACAGCAGCGACTGTGGCTCAAAGGCAACAACTTTGCCGGAGGCAGATACCTGTTGCCGCATGAAATAAAGATACCCCGCTTTGTGTGCGCCAATATCGAGCACCGTTTGCCCTTCGGTAACAGAAGAAAGTATATACGCAATGCCGCCCGGATCATATTTATTTTTATATTGGTTAGCCCGGTGCAGCAGCTTTATTTTCTCAATTATTTTCATGGTAATTTAATTGTACTTGTATAACAAGCGGACAAATATACCCTGCTTTTAATAAATAGATCAATTGCAGGAGTATGCCTGATCTTCTTTTTTGAAAAGTTTTAGTGATCAATTTTTTGTGCAGAAAAAAACTTTATCTTCGCCGTCCTGAAATTTTACACCTGCCCAGGTGGCGAAATTGGTAGACGCACTGTGTTCAGGTCGCAGCGTTCGCAAGGATGTGCTGGTTCGAATCCAGTCCTGGGCACCTGGAAAAAGACTCGACTTTGTTTGAGTCTTTTTCGTTTTGGACTGGTAGTAGACGCACTGTGTTCACGTTGCGGCGTTCGTCCCGATCAAGATTGGGACTGTTTCGAATCCAGTCCTGGCCACCTAAACTCTTTTTAAGAGGTTTTTTTATGCGGTGAAATGCAGTGCTGATGCGCATTTTGGCATTTTTCTTTCTTTTCGCTTCCTTTCATAAGATTAAACATTCACAAAAAACTTGATAGCAAAATCACAAAAGACAATAATAGTTTCTTTTTCTAAGTCAAATTCTTTTCTGTTTCCTAAATAATTTCTCCATTCCGGGGTTATTCAAATCAATGGATGTCAATATGTGTCAATACATATCAATACGTATTGATTTGGATTTTTTGTTGGGTTATTTTTCTACTATCGGAGGCTATGCCAGTTTTAGTTGGCTGCCTAATACAGGATTAAGTGGTTTTAATACATTTAATCCAATAGTTAGTCCAGCAACAACTGCAACTTATAATTTAGCAGCAACTACTTCAGATAATTGTAATACTAATAATAATATTAGAGTTACTTTTTTCTAATGTATCTGGAGTTTACCCAAAAACATCTTCTCCAATCGGAATAATGCAGGTCTGTTAATAGTTACCGCTCAGTTACAAGTGTCATCGGTTTTTTTTAGTATCCCCTGGCAAAATTGGGGTTAAAAAAAGATTACCAAAAACAAGCGGTATTGCACATCGTAAGAAACATCCCGTGCAACTCTTTAAAATAAAACTGTGCAAATGTGTAAGCAAATCATACAATTGCAGTCTTATAAATTTTTAATTGGAATTGGAAACTGAGCCGTGTACTGCTAAAAGATATTTACATATTGCTAGCCTTTTTTCCTTTGATATATTCAGTGGCCGTCATCCCAAATTGTTTTTGAAAATTGCGGCCAAAATGAGTGGGGGAAGTATAGCCGGTCATCGTTACTATTTCATTAATATTATAAATTCCTTCTGCCAATAGAAGCGCTGCTTTTTTTAACCGGGCTATATTAATTAATTCATTGGGCGTAAGGTCTGAAATGGCTTTAATTTTTCTGTACAAAGTAGGCCTGCTCATATTCATATACCGGGCTAAATGCTCCACATCAAGGTTCTCATCTTCTATGTGTACATTTATGGCATTATTGAGCTCTTCCAAAAATTGTTCATCTGCTTTTGAATAAGCCATTGATTTGATATGCACCAATGGCGAGCTGGCAAAATATTCTTTTATTTTATTGCGGTTGATTAACAGGTTGGCAATCTGCACCTGCAAATGTTCGGGTGAAAATGGTTTATCAATGTATGCATCTGCACCCAGCTCCAGCCCTTCAATTTTTGATGGTAAAGTATTTTTTGCAGTCAGTAATATTACCGGGATATGGCTGTTGTGTAAATCAGTTTTAATCAATTTGCATAATTCAAAGCCATCCATTACCGGCATCATTACATCGCTTATCACCAGGTGTACTGTTTCCGCAGCAAGAATATCAAGCGCTTCCTGGCCATTACAGGCTTTTAATACACTGTATTTTTCGCCCAGATCGGTTGTAAGAAATTCAATAATTTCCTCATTATCATCTACTAAAAGAATAACCGGTTTCATCCTACTATTTTTTTCTGTACCCTTTTTTAAACAGGCTTACAGACAGTGAGCAAAGTTTTTTTATATTTTATTCAGGTATAATGTTTTGTTTTATTGGCAGGCCCACAATAAATATATTCGTTTTATTATTGGGTTCTTTCAGAAACAGTTCACCGTGGTGCAAAGCTGCCAAAGATTTTGAAAAGGCCAATCCAATACCATTGCCTGGTTTACTTTGAGTTTCTTTCAACCGGTAAAATGGTTCAAAAATTTTCTCTGTCATTTCCGCAGGAATTAAATGCCCGTCATTGCTGAAGGAGATGTAGAAAAAATTCCTGTCTTCATTTTGTAAAAACAATTGCACTTCTACTTTATATTTGCCGTAACTCAGGGCATTTGTAAATAGATTATTTAATATTTTGTGCAGGGCATCTGTATCAACAAAAGCGTATAAAATTTCAGCCGGCACTTCTATGGTAAGCTCAATGTTTTTTTGCTCTGCAATATTTTTAAAACTGCTGTACCGTTCAAGCAGTAATTCGGTAATATTTGTTTTAATAAAATTTAATTGAAAACTGTTGGTTTCAATTTTCCTGAAATCTAATAACTGGTTCGTTAAATCAATTAGCCTGTCGGTATTCCGTTCCATTATTTTCAGGTTCTGCCCAATGTCAACATTGTTGCCTGCTTTTTTTACAATTTTTTCCAACGGTGCTTTTATCAACGTAAGCGGGGTCTTTATTTCATGGGCCACATTAGTGAAAAAAATAATTTTAGCATCATAAATTTCCTTTTCTTTTTCATGCTCCAGCAATTCTATGGTGCGCCTGTTCTTTTCTGCTACCCGGTTATGATAATTTTTGAAAAGAAAATAAATAATCAATCCTGCAATTAAAAAATACAAAGCATAGGCCAATGTGCTGGCCCAAAATGGCGGCAATATTCTAATGATCAGTGTTGTTTCTTTTCCATTCCATAATCCGCTGCTGTTGGCAGCTTTCACTTTAAACGTGTAAGTGCCGGCAGATAGATCGGTAAAATAAACTTTACGGTTTGTTTTAAGATAAGTCCATTCTTTATCAAGCCCTTCCATGATGTATTTATATTCCGACATTTCCGGTGCGGTAAAACTCAGTGCAGCAAAATCAATACTGAAGGAGGATTGGTCATACGATAATTCAATTTGTGTTGTGTTTAAAATAGACTGATGCAACGGAGATGTACCGGTATTTACAAGAAGCTCTTTATTGTTTACATACACAGAAGTAATGAAGACCGGCGGCACAAATGTATTTGCAACAAATGCATCCGGGTTAAAACTGATTAAACCTTTTACACTGCCAAAATACATTTTGCCATTGGCATCTTTATACCCGGAATTATAATTAAACTGGTCGCTTAATAAACCGTTGGCAGTAGTATAAACAGTTATCTTTTTGGTTGGTGGATTAAAACAAACCAGGCCCTTTGAAGTGGTAACCCATAAATTTTTAAGGCTGTCTTCCAGTATTTTAAAAATGGTATTTCCTGGCAAGCCATCTTTTAATGTATAGTTGCTAAATGAGCTGTCTGCCATATTAAATTTACATAAACCACTGCCTTCTGTACCCACCCATTTATCCCCGTTGCTGTCTTCAAATATGGTAGTGATGGAATTACTGCTAATGCTTTTTTTATTTTTTTGGTTGTAAATAAAATTGATAATCTTTTTTGTGGCAGCATCATAATAGAAAAGCCCGTTGCCTATTGTACCAATCCATAGCTGTCCATTTTTATCTTCCAGCAAAGAATGAATAAAGCAATTGGAAGGTATTTCTGGTATACTATTAAAACTTTTGTTTATTCCATCAAACTGGTAAAGCCCCTGCCGGGTGCCAATAAAAATTTCTTTTTTCTCAGTTTGTAAAATTGTAACAATAAAATTACTCCTCAGTACTTTTGAACTGTCATCACCAGGATAATGTTTTACTACTTTACCGGTTTTTATATTCATTATATCAAGCCCGTGTTCAAATGTTCCAATCCAAAGTTCATCATTGTTAGCCAGCAGGCCATGGATGTTTGGATAGGAAATACCAGGACTGCTGCCAGAGGGTTTATATTGTGTAAACAAACCTGTTTGTTTGTCCAGTTTGTTTAATCCTGCATCTTCTGTACCAATCCATAGGGTACCATATTTATCTTCGCAAATTTCACGTACGGCATTGCCGCTTATTGAAGTAGTGGAGTAATCCGGAAAGAATTTTTCAAAAGAACTGTATTGCTTTGGATAATAATTAACTCCACCAAAGTAAGTGCCCGCCCATATTCCGCCTTCTTTATCTTTGCACAAACTATATACTGCGTTATCCGAAATTGAATAAGGGTCAATAAATTTCTTTTTTAAGTTGGTGAATTTTCCAGTGAGCGTATTGTAAATGAAAGCACCTGATTCAGTCGCTATCCAAAATTCAGTATCAGCATTTTGAATAAAATCCCTGGCGAATATGGCTGTTTTATCCGGGTTATAAGTAAGCAAATCTTTGTACGAGAAATCTTTTAGGCTGAATAATTTTACGCCATAATTGGAAGTACCCACCAGAATGCTGTTTTGATTCGTTGCATAAATTTTTTCAATCCATTTTGATGATGGATGCTGATTTTCGGAAAACAATTTATAAGCAGTAAATAAATTATTTTGTGCATCATATTTTTCTAACAATCCGTTTGCTGTGGCAACCCAAACATTTTTATCAGCACCAATACAAATGGAAGTGGCAGAAAAATAATTGTCAGATTTATATATTATTGTATTGTTAGTTGCTTCATTCAATTGTATCAATGCCTGGCCACTAACAAACCAAAGATTGCCTTTATCATCTTTTTTTATATCCCTTACTTCGCTGCTGGCTTTATACAGCACAGTAAAATTTTCCATATTGGAATTGTAGCGGTACAATCCATTTCGTGTGCCTGCATATAAAATATCGTTGGCATCAATATAAAGGCTCCGGATAAAATTGTCACCAATGCTCAAGCTGTCATCCGCATCATTCCTGAATGTTTTAAATGTATAACCATCAAAACGGTTCAATCCATCCTTGGTACCCATCCATAAAAAGCCATTCTTATCCTGAACACAGCAAAAAACGGTGTTATTGGATAAACCATTCTCCACCTGGTAATGCCGGAAATAATAAGACTGACCCTTTGCTGACATTGCTTCATAGCATAGAATAAGGAATACCAGTGATAATCTTTTTGTATAATGAATCGTATGGTTGGCAATTTGCATGGCTTTACAAATATAGAGAGTTGGCAGCAGGTTTATTTATCCTGTTTCTTCCCGTTGATGTTATAATCAAACAAAAAAAGATTGAGACATAATGATGAATTTATGATACAAAATAAATTTGCCCCTTAAAATATTAACCCAAATTTTACAGTGCTAAAACAAACGATTGCTTTGAACTACCAAAACACCATACCAGCTTTAGCAGGCACCGTAGAATATAAATTACATGCGCTGCTGTCTTTAAAAAAAACTTCCCGCCAGTTGAACGTTTCAGTAAAACGATTTGGTAATAAATTATTTATTGCATGTGCATTACAAGGCAACACTTTTATCTTTTCTTTTCATAAGGTATTGTCAATTACTTCTAACAAGTATTTGTGTCATAAAAAATATTTGTTCAAAAAAATAAGGCAACCATTCTTTTAACCTGTTTATTTAAAAACTAAAACTGCATAAAATGAAACAAAAAAGGCGACTGTTTAAATTCACCATCAGCATGGCTGTGGCAATTTTATTCGGCCTCGGTGCTTTTGCACAGCGGGTCATCAGCGGCACCCTCAAATCTCCAACTGGCGAACCGCTATCGGGCGCTACTATAACAATTAAAGGAACAAATAAATCTGCTGTTGCCGATTCAAAAGGAGTATTTACTATTGATGCGGCGGAAGGCAGCACACTGGTGATAAGTTCAGTAGGTTATAAAACCAGGGAAGTAGCAGCAACAGGAACTGCCTTCAATGAAACACTGGAAGCCGCCGAAGGTACATTGACAGACGTGGTAGTTATCGGGTACCAGACCGTAAGAAGAAAAGATTTGACTGGTGCTGTAAGTGTAATCAATACGGCGCAGTCCAATCGCAATGTTGCTTCTACAGTTGCTGAATCTATCCAGGGTTTGGCGGCAGGCGTAACAGTGCGCAACAGCGGAGCCCCTGGTGCAGGTGCTAAGATTGATATACGTGGTGCCGGCACTTTTGCCAATAACAATCCATTGTATATTATTGATGGTATGTACAGCGATGCTACACCAGACTTTAATCCAAACGATATTGAATCAATACAAATTTTAAAGGATGCTTCTGCCGCTGCTATTTATGGTAGCCGGGCTGCCAATGGTGTAATCATCATTACCACTAAAAAAGGTAAGGAAGGCCCCATGGTTATTAGTGGCGGTATCAAAGCCGGTACGCAGCAATTTCACAAGCGCTATCAAATGATGGACAATAATGAGTACCGGGCATTGGCACAGCAATTATTTATCGCAGGCAACAATCCTGTGCCTACTATTTTAACTACTGATTTTAATCCGGCCATAAACACCAACTGGCAAAATGAATTTATGCGTACCGGAAATATTCAGGATTATAACTTGGCGCTTTCCGGTGGCAGCAGCACCGCCAATTATTATGTATCGGGAAGTTATTTCAAGAATAAAGGCCCGGTAATTGACAATCTTTTTGAAAGAGGGAGTCTACGGGTAAACACCAGTGGAAAGCGAGGCCGCTTCAGCTTTGGCGAAAATATGTTGTTGTCTTATACCCGGGATAATCCTATTGCCGGAGACATTTTTACCAATCCTTTTGTGGATATCATTACCATGATACCCGTGATACCATTAAAGGATCAGGCAGTGTATGGTTCTGCCACCAATCCGGATGGCTGGGGTATTGGACTGAATAATTCTTATGTAAATACGCTGGCAGCCAATGTGCCTTCCCTGCAAAGTTTGCAAAGAAACAATCAGTACAATTTTAAAATAAGGGGCAATGTGTTTGCTGATTTCCGGATTATCACCGGCCTCACTTATAAATTTAACGTGGGTGCTGAAACAAGCTTTGACCGTTTCAAAGGTTTCCGCAGGCCAGGTACAACACGACAGGGCACACCCTCACCAGTGGCGACTGCCGATGAAAACCGGGGCAACTTCCGTTCGTTCCTTTATGAACATACACTGAATTTTGATAAGGCATTTGGCAGCCATAAAATAGCCGCTGTTGCAGGTTTCAGCAACCAAACTTTTGAGAACGAAATTTTGACAGGCCAGAAAACAGGCTTTGTGCCCGATGCAAACGGCAATTATATTCTGACCAATCTCAACCAGGGGCAAAATCCAATCACTACCAGTTTTACAGACAAATGGAATATAGTTGGTTTTCTTGGCAGGGTAAATTACACCTATAGCGACCGTTATTTAGCAAGCCTTACTTTCCGCAGGGATGGCAGTTCGCTTTTTGGCCCTTCCTACCGCTGGGGAAATTTTCCATCAGCCTCTGTAGCATGGCGGGTTAGCAGGGAATCATTTTTTTCAAGCAAGCTTATAAATGATTTGAAAGTAAGGGCTTCTTACGGTTCGTTGGGTAACAGTGAATTTTTAAGGCCCTGGCAATATTTCGGTTCCATCAACCCATTTCCCAGGGCAGTGTTTGGTGCCAATGAAGTGGAACAGCTTGGAGCTACCAACACCAGGCTTGCCAATGCAAACCTTCGCTGGGAAACAAAAAAAACAACCAATATCGGTATTGATGCCGTGTTGCTAAATAACAGATTGAACATAACTGCGGAATATTTTATTGCCAAAACAAATGATGTATTGGTTGACCTTCCTATCAGTCTTACTACCGGTAACGCAGGTGGCAGCCCACCCGTAAATGCGGCCTCATTAAAAAACACAGGGTTTGAATTGGCTGTCACCTATAAAAGTACGCCTTCCCGTGTTTTTAAATGGGATGCCACTATCAATTTTACCAGCATTAGAAATAAGGTTACCAGTTTTGGCGACACCACTACTAAATATACCCAGGTAGGTGATGCCCGTACGCAAATCGGCCGCTCTATCGGCGAATGGTACGTGTTAAAAACAGGCGGTATTTTTCAAAGCCAGGCTGAAATTGACGGATATAAAAATAAAGATGGTAACCTGATCCAGCCCTGGGCCAAACCGGGTGATTTAAAATACATTGATTCGGATGGTGATGGGCTGTTAAACACAGATAGAGACAGGGTATATGCAGGCTCACCGTGGGCAAAATTTGAAATGGGTTTTCTTTTCAATGTTTCTTATAAGAATTTTTCTCTAAGCATGCAATGGTATACAGTAGTTGGAAATAAATTGTATAACCGTCCCCGCTACCAGGTTGACAGGATGGACCAGAATAATAATTTTAGAAAAGGGGCCAATCCATGGACGCCTCAAAATACCAATACAGATTTTCCAAGGGCTGCTATTGGTGCCCCCGACCAGGGTATACAATTTAACGTGCTGCCACAAACAGACCGCTGGTTAGAAAGTGGCTCTTACCTGCGCCTGCGTAATATTGAATTGGGATACAGCATTCCAAAAAATTACCTGGGCAAAATTGGTTTCACCTCCACCAGGATATACATCAGCGGACAAAATTTATTGACCTTCACCAAATACACAGGACTTGATCCGGATATTACGGGTGTTAATATTTTTGAACGCGGTCTCGATAATGGCCAATATCCTGCATTGCGTATTTTATCAGCAGGCATCAATTTTGGTTTTTAATTTTTTAACAAGTCAATTTTTTAACAATGAAAAAATATATTCATTATCTGGTTGCCGGGTTATTTCTTGTGGCAGTTGCCTCCTGCAAAAAATCTACTAACCTTGATATCCCTAATCCGAATGTGCCGGATGAATCAAATTTCTGGCAAACTTCCAATGATGCATTACTGGGGCTGAATGCAGTGTATGGAAATTTTTACCGCAATGGTGCACCTTATTCAAGATGGCTGCCATTCTATATGGATGTGCGTTCGGATGATGGGTATTCCACCAGCGGCTGGAATGAGCTAAGAAGCATAAGCGGTTTAAATATTACCCAATATAGTTTTGAGGTAAACTATGATACCTGGTGGCACCACTGGCGTGGTGTGTACAGGGCAAACCAGGTGATAGCAAAAGTTCCTGCCATTAGTATGGATGCAGCATTAAAAGCAAGATATATTGGCGAAGCAAAATTTTTACGGGCACTTTATTATTACGACCTGGTAACTATATGGGGCAATGTACCATTGATTCTTGTGCCTTCCCAACCGTCAGATAAACCTTCGCAGTCAACTCCGGAGCAGGTGTGGGCACAGATAGAAAACGATCTTATTGAATCCGCTGCTGTATTACCGCCCTCATATAATGGAGATGAATTGGGTAGGGCAACCACCGGCGCTGCTTATGGATTATTGGGCAGGGTTTACTTACAGCAAAAAAAATATACTCAGGCCATCGATGCATTGAAGTGGCTGATAGATGGCGCCGGCCAGCCTCTATATGATCTTGTTGTTTTTGAAAATAATTTTAGGCATACCACAGAAAATAACAGGGAATCCGTATTTGAAGTACAGTTTAAACAACGTCCTGAAAATGGTGGTGATGATGGTCCCACTTCCAACGTAGGCACAAGCCGTGCTCCTTTCTTTGCGCCACCTGGACATGGCTTTACAGATGCTAACATGCACCGCTGGGTGGTGCATGAATTTTTGAAAGAACAAACTGTTGCCGGAACAAGGGATCCACGTCTTGCCATTACTGCATTGTATGATTCTACAGATGAACGTGGCCCTGATTTTTCCCAGGTTTATGGTTCCAGTTTTACTTCCAAAAATTATGATAATAATATTAAGAACAGGGTTTGGTACCGCAAATACCTCGATGATTATTTTCGAATCAATGATTTTGAAGTGTTTAACAGTCCGGTAAATTTTCGGGTCATCCGGTTTGCTGATGTGCTGCTGATGTATGCAGAAGCACTGAATGCTCTTGGCCGCACTGCAGAAGCGTACGCTCATGTTGACCGTGTAAGGGAACGGGCCGGTTTAAGAAAATTATCTGTGTCGATGCCGGGCCTGAACCAGGCCCAGTTTCTGCAGCAGTTGATGCATGAAAGAATAACAGAGCTTTCTGGTGAGTCTCTGCGCTGGAATGATCTTGCAAGATGGGGCTACTTTGATGATGCCGCAAAACTTGCTGAATTGAAAGCACGTGATCCTGAGTTTGATAATTTTGTCATTGGCAGAAATAAATACATGCCCATTCCGCAGGTGGAAATAGACATTAACCCAAATTTGAAACAAAACCCGGGATGGAATTAAATGTTGAAGTGAAGCAGTGCCGCATATTAACGGCACATACTATTGTTTGTTTATACTATTTTTAGCTTTTAAAATATTGTTTGATGAAACTCATTAAAATACTTTTGCCGGCTTTTATCATAGTTGTGCAGTTTCAAGTGTATGCACAGGGTAACAACAGGCAAATATGGACAAAAGAAAAAGCAACCAACTGGTACAGCAAACAACCCTGGCTTGTCGGCGCCAACTTTCTCCCAAGTACCGCCATCAATGAACTGGAGATGTGGCAGGCCGAAACTTTTGATACGGCTACTATTGACCGTGAGTTTAAATGGGCAGCTTCCATTGGCATGAACAGCATGCGGATTTTTTTGCATGACCTTGCTTACCAACAAGACCCACAGGGATTTAAAAAGCGGATAGACATATTGTTGCGGATTGCAAGCCGCCATAAGATCAAACCATTGTTTGTATTGTTCGATTCCTGCTGGGACCCTTTTCCACATAAAGGTAAGCAGCATGAACCTGCGCCATTTTTACATAACTCCGGCTGGGTGCAAAGCCCCGGTGCAGATGCATTGAAAGATGCTACCCAATACCCACGGCTCAAAAAATATGTTACGGACATTGTATCGCATTTTAGGAATGATAACCGTTTACTTGGATGGGATGTATGGAACGAACCGGATAATACAAATGATAAAAGTTATGGCCGTTTTGAACCCTACAACAAAGTGGATCTGGTACACAACCTGCTGAAAAAAGTTTTTGTGTGGACACGTTCAGCCAATCCTTCCCAACCCATTACCTCTGGTATTTGGGCCGGTAACTGGATTAGCCACGATAGCTTGAGGGCAATCGAAAAATTAATGATTGAAGAGTCGGATATTATCTCTTTTCATAACTATGGCGGTGCAGGTGATTTTGAGAAGTGTATTGTTCAGTTACAACGTTACCAGCGACCTGTTATTTGTACCGAATACATGTCCCGTGGAAATGGAAGTTTCTTCGAGACATCTTTGCCGCCGGCAAAAAAATATAAAGTGGCGGCATTTAACTGGGGATTGGTAGATGGTAAAATGCAAACTATTTATCCCTGGGATAGCTGGCAGGTAAAATATACCGGTGAGCCCGAATTGTGGTTTCACGATATTTTTAGAACGGATGGAACTCCATATAAAAAAACGGAAGTAGATTTTATAAAAACAATCACGCAAAAAAAATAAGGTGACCATGCAAATTTTTGAAGCAACCAGTTAACTTTATCATTATGCTGCAATTAAAAAAAATAACCGGTTTATTATTACTGCTTGCGGTAGTGGCGACTGCTTCATTTTGCAGTAAGAAAAGTTCGGATAATAATCCACCACCGCCACCACCACCACCTCCTCCGGCAAACACATTTACAAACCCTTTGCTAAGCGGCTCCGACCCATGGGTGATAAAAAAAGACGGTTTTTTCTATTACACACATACATTGGGCAACAGGGTGGCGATGTGGAAAACGAATACGATGTCAAAATTAAACAGTGCCCCCATCACCACTATTTTTTCTGCAGCACCTGCCACACCCAATTCATCAAATGTATGGGCGCCGGAACTACATTTTTTAGATGGCAAATGGTATGTGTATTATACGGCAGGCAGCGGCCCGGATGATACACAACGTACATGGGTGCTTGAAAATAGCAGTGCAGACCCATTGGCCGGCACCTGGGTTGATAAGGGAAGGATTTTCACCACCGATGCCGATTTCTGGGCCATTGATGGAACAGTATTGGAATACAATGGCAACAAATATTTTATCTGGAGTGGCCGCCCCAATATGGCTGTGCAAAATCAAAATATTTATATCGCCAAAATGACCAATGCCTGGACTATCGAGGCACCTGCTGTAAAACTCACCCAGCCCGAACTTTCATGGGAAATTAATGGAGGCCCTGTAAATGAAGGACCCCAGGTTTTAAAAAACAACAGTGGAAAAACTTTTCTTATCTATTCTGCCAGCGGCTGCTGGACGGATGATTATGCATTGGGTATGCTTACCTTAAAGGATGGCGGCGATCCCTTGCTTATTGCCGACTGGATAAAAAATGCACAGCCCATTTTTACAAAACAACCTGCTAATAATGTATACGGGCCTGGTCACAATGCTTTTTTCAAATCACCAAATGGTACGGAGGACTGGATTATCTACCACGCCAACACCAATACAGGCGAAGGTTGCGGCGTAGCAAGAAATATAAGGATGCAAAAATTTAGCTGGAACACTGATGGTACACCTAATTTGGGGATACCCGTTAAACCAGGCACTGCATTAACCATACCATCAGGCGAATAAATAATAATACCAAAAGATGGTAGAATAGTATTAAAACTTAAAAATAAACCATATATCATTACAGCAATTAATTTAATGGAAACAAAATATCCATGTAAGAACACAATTATGCTAAAATGAAATTAATGAACAAAGTAGTTAAGAATGTAGTGGAGAAATTCAACGATGAATTTTCTCATAAAGCAGCATTAATTGTCCGCTCCCCCGGCCGGGTAAATATTATTGGGGAGCATGTAGACTACAATGAAGGTTTTGTATTGCCTGCTGCAATAGATAAAGCCATTTATGTTGCCGTTAGTAAACGTACAGACCGGCAAATACATTTGTACTCTGTTGACTTCAAGGAAAAATATGAAGTGGCTGTTGCTGACATAGAACCCACTAAAACATGGGCTACTTATATTTTGGGTGTGGCAGACCAGTTAATAAAACGTGGGCATAACATCGGTGGTTTTAATTTAGCGCTGGATGGCGATGTGCCCATTGGGGCTGGCCTTTCGTCATCCGCTGCTGTGGAGTGTGCCACTGTTTTTGCATTGAATAATTTATTTGAACTGGGGATAGACAAAATGGAAATGGTAAGGATTGCCCAAAAAGCAGAGCAGACTTTTTCCGGCGTAATGTGTGGCATCATGGACATGTTTGCCAGTATGTTTGGCAAAAAAGACCATGTAATAAAATTAGACTGTAAAACGCTGGAGTACGAGTACAAGCCTTTTGTTTTAGATGGCTATAAAATTGTATTGCTTAACACCAATGTAGAACATTCGCTTTCTTCCTCCGCCTATAATGAACGCCGCAGCCAGTGTGAGCAAGGCGTGGCATTGGTAAAAGCGCATTATGCGGAAGTAAATTCATTAAGGGATATAAGCATGGAGATGCTGGATAAATATGTGGCCCCAATAGATACCATTATATACAACCGATGCAGGTTTGTGGTGGAAGAAATTCAGCGGTTGCTGACTGGCTGCGTTGATTTAGAAAATGGCGACATAGCAGCATTGGGAAAAAAAATGTTTGCAACACATGAAGGGTTAAGCAAATTGTATGAAGTGAGTTGCAAGGAAGCGGACTGGCTGGTGGATGCTGTAAAGGATGATACGGATGTGTTAGGTGCAAGGATGATGGGCGGGGGCTTTGGCGGATGTACGATCAACATTGTAAAAGCAGCAGCCATTGATGAACTGGTGGAAAAATTATCAATAGGGTATAAAGAAAAGATGGGGCTCGAACTATCTGCCTATATTTCAAATATTGAGAACGGAACGGAAGTGATAGAGTTTTCATAAAGTATTTTTTATTTAAGTATTACTGGAAAATGTCCATAAGGCCCGGAGGGTCGAAATGTTAGTAATAGCATGAAAAAAATAGAATAAGTTAGTAAGCTCCGCAGGAGCGATATGTTTTGAATGACGTTTTAAGTTAATAAGATGGATAGAATAATTTTCAATAAAATAATTTACAACAGTGCATTCAAATGTTTGACTTGACACAACATCCACACAGGCGGTTAAATATTTTGACAGGCGAATGGATATTGGTATCGCCGCACCGCACTAAACGCCCCTGGCAGGGCAAAGTGGAAGCAAAGAGCAGCAATGAACGGCCTGCCTATGCTGAAAGCTGTTATTTATGCCCGGGAAACAAACGTTCCGATGGCGCAGAAAACCCTGCCTACACAGGGCCATATGCATTCACCAACGACTATTCAGCGTTGCTAAAAGACACGCCAGGCGGCCATTATGATGAACACGGTTTGTTGCAGGCCGTAAGTGAAAGGGGCATTTGCAGGGTAATTTGTTTTTCGCCAAAGCACCACCTTACACTGCCGCAGATGGAGCAACCCGATATAGTAAAAGTGATTGAACTATGGCAGCAGGAATATAAAAACCTGGCAGCAAACAACTGGATAAAGTACATACAGATTTTTGAAAACAAAGGCGACATCATGGGCTGCAGCAACCCTCATCCGCATGGACAGATATGGAGCCAAAGCGATGTGCCGGTGGAAGTAGAAAAAGAAGCAGTGCAGCAAAGTAAATATTTTGAAACAATGGGTGAAAGCCTGCTAGGTAATTATTTAACAATAGAACTGGCAAAAGAAGAACGCATAGTCTTCGCCAACAATCACTTTGTAGTGCTGGTGCCTTTTTGGGCAGTATGGCCTTACGAAACCATTATCATCAGCCGCAGACATTTACAGAGTATTTTACAATTTACTGAAGAAGAAAATTTGGCTTTGGCAGAAGCATTACAGCAACTTACCATACGCTATGATAATCTTTTTGAAACATCTTTTCCTTATTCAGCAGGTATGCACCAGGCACCGGTGAACGATGGCGAACAGGCAGCGTTGCACTGGCACATGCACTTTTATCCGCCGCTGCTGCGGAGTGCAACGGTAAAAAAATTTATGGTGGGCTACGAAATGCTGGCCAGTCCGCAAAGGGATATTACCGCAGAATGGGCAGCAGAAAAATTGAGAAGTATGCCGGGCATACATTATACCAAACAAAAAAGTATGCACAACGCATAACAAAATAGGATGGCAAAAAAAATATTAGTTACCGGCGGCATGGGGTATATCGGGTCACACACGGTGGTGGAATTGCTGCAGCATGGATATGAAGTGGTGATTGCAGACAACCTTTGTAATTCCAATTTCGCAGTACTCGACAATATTGAAACAATTACACAAAAACGCCCTGTATTTTATTGCATAGATGTATGTGACAAGGCAGCAGTAAGTTCTCTTTTTGAAGAAGAAGAACCGTTTGATGCAGTGATTCATTTTGCCGCACACAAAGCGGTGGCTGAATCTGTGCAAAAGCCATTGAAGTATTTTAAAAACAATATGCTGTCTTTGATAAACCTGCTGGAATGTATGCTGGTAGCTGGATGCAGCAATATTGTGTTTTCATCCTCCGCTACGGTGTATGGAGACCCTGATGAATTGCCGGTTAAAGAAACAACTTCATTTAAAAAGTCATTGTCAGCTTATGGAAGTACCAAACAAATGGCTGAAGATATTTTAGAAAAGACTGTAGTTGCGGACAATGTAAAAGCTATTTCGCTGCGTTATTTTAATCCGGCAGGTGCACATGAATCAGCATTGATTGGTGAACTTCCGCTGGGTACACCTAATAACCTGATGCCCTTTATAACACAAACTGCCATTGGTAAAATAAAACAACTGACGGTATATGGAAATGATTATGATACAGCAGATGGCAGTTGCATCCGGGATTATATCCACGTGGTAGATTTAGCAAAGGCGCATGTAAAAAGTTGCGAAAGGATGATTGAAAATAAAATGGGAGCAGGGTATGAAGTGTTTAATATCGGCACCGGTGTGGGATTTTCGGTACTGGAATTAATCAACAGTTTTGAAAAAGAAAACAATGTGCAGTTGAATTATACAATAGGGCCCAGGCGTGCAGGAGACGCCGCTGCCATTTATGCCGATGTAAGCAAAGCCAATACTGTGTTGCAGTGGAAGACAGAAAAAAATATCGTGGACATGGTGAAGGATTCGTGGCGTTGGGAAATGAAACTGCATAATGCAATTCCGGTAAAAACAGATTAATAAACAACCTAACGATTCTGGTATGAACCTTTTTAAAACATTTTTCGCCATCTCTTTCCTGGTTACAGCAGCCAGTTGCAACAATGCCACAGAAAAAACTACCGCAACGGAAGAAGACAGCGCCACAAAAACCAGCACCATGCTTCCTTCTCCATCCGCCTTTCAACAAACCCTTGATGATAAAAAAACTGACCTGTATGTTTTGAAAAACAGAAACGGTATGCAGGCCGCTATTACCAATTATGGTGGAAGGTTAGTGAGTTTACTAGTGCCTGATAAAAATGGAAAGTTAACTGATGTTGTAATTGGCTTTGACAGTGTGCAGCAATACCAAAGCAGTACCGAGCCTTACTTTGGCGCTACTATTGGCCGCTATGGCAACCGCATTGCCAAAGGAAAATTTATAGTAGATGGTAAACAATATACACTGGCAACCAATAACGGCCCCAATACATTGCATGGTGGCAAAAAAGGTTTTCAATATGTAGTGTGGGATGCAAAACAAATTGGCGACAGTGTTTTAGAACTTACTTATTTATCAAAAGATATGGAAGAAGGTTATCCCGGCAACCTGAATGTAAAAGTTACTTATACAGTTACCAATAATAATGAACTTAAACTTGATTACGAAGCAACCACGGATAAAAAAACAGTGGTGAACCTTACCAATCATGCGTTCTTTAATTTAAACGGGCAGGGCAGCGGCACTATCAATAATCATTTACTCATGGTACATTCGGATAACTATACACCTGTTGATTCAACATTAATACCGACAGGAAAGATTGAACCGGTTGCCAATACGCCATTTGATTTTCGCAAGCCAACAATGATTGGAAAAAACGTGGATGCAAATGATCTGCAGATAAAAAATGGCAAAGGCTACGACCATAATTTTGTGTTGAATGTAAACAAAGGAACCAGTTTGAATACCGCAGCAATTATTACGGGTGATAAAACAGGTATTGAGATGGAAGTGCTGACACAGGAACCCGGACTTCAATTTTATGGCGGCAATTTTATGCAATCAAAAAATAAAATGAAGGATGGCGGCATGGATGATTTCAGAACGGCTTTTTGTTTGGAAACGCAGCACTTTCCGGATTCACCCAATCAACCTGCATTTCCAACAACAGTTTTGGAACCGGGAAAAATTTATAAAACAAGTTCGGTGTACAGGTTTTCTACAAAAAAATAAAGTGATTATTTCTTCTGTAAACTTGCAGTTATAAAAATGATAAGAATAATTATTTATGCAGCCGTATTGTATTGTTCTTTTGTTATGCCTGTGCAGGCACAATCTGCCAAAAGCTTTACCAACCCGCTTTTCAGCGCTGGTGCCGACCCCTGGTGTGTGTATAAAAATGGGTTTTATTATTACACTCATACTACAGGAAATAATATTACCCTTTGGAAAACCAACAGCATTGCCGGTTTAAAAACAGCGCAAAAGAAAATTGTTTTTACACCTCCAAAGACAGGCCCTTACTCCAAAGAAATATGGGCACCGGAAATTCATTTTTTAGAAGGCAAATGGTATATCTATTTTGCAGCCGACAGTGGCAACAATGTTGACCACCGTATTTGGGTGTTGGAGAACAGTTCGCCAGACCCATTGAAAGGAAAATGGAAAATGAAAGGAAAGCTTACTACTCCAGATGATAAATGGTCCATTGACGGTTCTGTATTTGAACATAAAAAACGGTTGTATTTTATCTGGTCGGGATGGGAGGGAGATACAAACGGACAGCAGAATTTATACATTGCTAAAATGATAAATCCGTGGACGCTTGACAACAAACGTTCTAAAATTTCAACTCCTGAATTAGAGTGGGAAACACATGGCGATTTAAACAATCCCAACGATGTGCCGCATGTAAATGTGAATGAAGGCCCGGAAGTATTATCGCATATGGATAAACTTTTTTTGATTTATTCTGCTAGTGGTTGCTGGACGGATTTTTATGCACTCGGTATGCTTACTGCTTCTGCTGAAAGTGATTTGATGAACCCTGGTTCGTGGAAGAAATCCCCTCAGCCTGTATTTAAACAATCAATAAAAAATAAAGTGTATGCACCCGGGCATAATTCTTTTTTCAAATCACCGGATGGAAAAGAAGACTGGATACTGTATCATGCCAATGATAAGCCAGGACAGGGTTGTGGTGGATTTCGTTCGCCCCGTACACAACCTTTTAAATGGAATGAAGATGGTACGCCAAATTTTGGCGAGCCGGTTCGTACTAAAGTGGTAATAAAAATTCCTTCGGAAAAGAAAAAGTGATCTGCTAAAAATATACAACTTTTTAAAAGCTGTAAATTTTTAAGTGAAAAAATAATGCAGGTAAAGATGCCAATTGATATTTTGTAGAAGAGAGATTATCTATCCTTTTTATAAAAAGGGATAAATGACAAAATTATATTTACAACGATGATGAAAAATGATTTGATGCTGGTTCAATAAAAGTAAATGAATAGGATATCAAATAATATTCAAGCAGTTTTTTTACAGTAACGATTCTAAAACTTAAAGCAATATGAAATCACTTGCCACATCCGACTACATTGTATTTATCATCTATTTTATTTTGGTATCCGGTTATGGCCTGTGGGTGTATAAAAGAAAAAAATCTGCAGAGGCATCTTCCACCGATTTCTTTTTAGCAGAGGGCCAGCTTACCTGGTGGGCAATCGGAGCATCCTTAATTGCTTCCAATATTTCGGCGGAACAGTTTATAGGGATGTCTGGAAACGGGTTCCGGCTTGGCTTGGCTATTTCTGCATACGAATGGCTGGCGGCTGTTTCATTAATTATTGTGGCAGTATTTTTTATGCCCATCTATTTAAAGAACCGCATTTTTACCATGCCGCAATTTTTAAAAACAAGGTACAATGAAACAGTAGCGATGATAATGGCTATCTTCTGGCTCTTCCTTTATATTTTTGTAAACCTCACTTCTATTTTATACCTCGGCACACTTGCCATCAATAACTTAACTGGTGGCGAAAATTTTCACCTCATCATGATTGCGCTGGCAGTGTTTGCATTAATCATCACCCTCGGTGGCATGAAGGTGATCGGATATACGGATGTGATACAGGTGCTGGTGCTCATCATCGGTGGATTGGTAACATCGTATATTGCATTAACAGTGGTGAGTGAAAAGTTTGGTTATGGAAAAGATGCATTGGCCGGGTTCAATCAATTATTCAAATCAGCGCCTGACCATTTTAAAATGATTTTTGATAAACCAACAGCAGGCTCCACACAACAACAAATAAATCATTACTCAAGTTTGCCGGGATTGGCCATGCTGGTAGCAGGTATGTGGGTGGCCAATTTGAATTACTGGGGCTGCAATCAATATATCACACAGCGGGCATTGGGCGCTGATTTAAAAACTGCCCGTACTGGGATTTTGTTTGCTGCTTTCTTAAAACTGATGATGCCCGTATTGGTGGTGCTACCTGGCATTGCTGCGTATGTGCTGCATCAAAATGGGGAGCTGCAGCAGCAAATGCTTACCAATGGCGAATTTAGGGAAGACAATGCCTATTCTGCCGTACTTGGATTTTTGCCAACCGGTCTGCGTGGCTTATCCATGGCTGCACTAACGGCGGCAATTGTGGCATCGCTGGCAGGCAAGGCCAACAGCATCTCCACTATTTTCACTCTGGATATTTACAGGAAATATATAAAGAGAGAATCAACAGAAAAAAACCTGGTGTGGACGGGCCGCATGGTGGTGATAACCGCATTAATCATTGCCATTGTGGTGAATTGGAAAGATGCTCTGGGTATTGGCGGCAAGGGTGGTTTTGAATTTATACAAAAATATACCGGCTATATTTCACCAGCCATATTCCCTGTTTTTTTATTAGGCTTCTTCTGGAAGAAAACAACTTCCAAAGCGGCACTGGCTGGTATTTTCGGAGGCGTGTTACTCGCTATTTTGTTTGATAAGTTTTTACCTGGTCTTGCAGGAAACGAAACTTTCTTGTACACGGCTTACCCTACAGGCACCGGTGCTTATGAGATACCATTTTTAATACAGATGGGCTGGGTGTTTTTCTTTACGATGCTGCTGATGGTTACCGTGAGCTTGTTAGATAAAAAAGGCAGGGAACATATTCATGCACTGGAAGTGGATACGAAGATGTATAAAGTTACGCCGGGCATTTTGGCGATGATTATTGTAATACTTTTATTTATTATCGCTTTGTATATCCGGTTTTGGTAATGGAGTTTTTAAGAATTTTAAATAGTTCGCCAGATAGGTTTGGGCATTTTCAATTCTAATATTTTTATCGGTAAAAAATGCAATTAATAAGTGCTTGAGTTAATTAATGTTGCAACCGCGTCAAGGGATAGCTGATAAATATTTTAATTACATAAAACAGCTTCTAAAGCTTTGTACAAAATTTTGGTTGTATGTATATTTTTATAAAGAAATTTCTGCTGTAACCAAACAATTTAATAAACGCACATTAGTGAATGTATAAAATTCGGCTTTGCATTTTTGTGGGATTTATTGCTTAAATGCTTTATCAATATTGGTTTTCAATTCTGTAAAAGAAATAATCTATTTCACGTTCAAGTGGTTAGTAAAACTAATGTTTTTAAAATTTTGACCACAAAAAGCCTATTGGTTTCGGTTTGTAAAAAAACATCAATTTGTCTTTGTGATTACTTTTAAAACGGCTTCCTTTCTGGCTTGAAAAAAAAGTCAACGGGTTTGCCTGTCAGAAATGAGTCACACGAAACAATTAAATTTTCTTTGTAACCAAATCTAATTATTTGTTCTTCATAGTCGTCCAAGACAAAAATTCTCAAACTGCCACTTTCAACATAATACACATTCTAGTTAATACTTCCTTTGACTATTGTTTTTTAAAAAGTAAATATTGATATAAGATACACTGACATTAGTGCTGTAATAAAACAACATCTGGAGTTACGCTAAAATAAAAAATGACGGGTAAAATCCGTAGTTAAAATATTACTGTGCCCGGAAAATTTTTGCTACTAAAAAAATGAATTTTGATATAACTTAGCAGTTTTTTGAGTTAAATAGAATGTTTGCCCTGTTGCATAATTAACGTTTAAAGCCGGTATGCAGTAGTAGTGGCATTGTTCTTTCTTTTTTCCTGAATAGAAAGACTAAAAGAAATAGTTGACAACGATGATGTCCATTACAAGGTGCAACTGCTGGTATAAAAAATAATTAACTCAGGCAGTTTCTCAGTTTGTTAATTAAATTTTATCATAGTTATAGATGTCGCTTGTAGAGTTAGTGTAACAGCATTATTTACTACAGAAACATTGCTTAGCTGGGTCCATGTTGGATTTGTATCTGTTTCACTGTTGCCTTTTAATACCCAAACATTTGCATTGGTTTTGGCATAGTTGGGTATATTTATTTTTACTGGCTGACTAACCTGGTCTTTATTAATCATAAAAATATTCATAGCGGTAGTAGTGCTGTCGTAGCTGGCATAAAGCTTTACTAATTGATTATCACTTGTGGTTGCCACCATCTTGTTGAAAAGATTGTTACCAAATATTCCCAGCGCTTTACCAGTTGCATTAAGGCCCCCTGTTGCATTTACCGCATCAAATAAATTATCTGTTTGTTCTGCATTTGTTATCCATCTTGTGTTCCATAAACAGGCCGAAAATAATTTGGGCTGCAATATCGCATCACCCAACATCTGAAAACTAGCCAGGGCGTGGCCCAGATTATTTTTATTTTGCCAGCCCCTATTGTAATATTCAATGGCATTGTATTCACTTACAATTATTTCAAGCCTGCTGCTATCTGCCGGCGTAGCAAAGTTGCTAATGGCTGCAACTGCCGCCGAAATTTCTGTGTTTAGGTCGCCGGTAAAACTGCGGTAATAATCATAACTTGTAAATCCATCCGGTAAGTAATTACTTGCCGCCAGGTAATCGATTTTTGATACGACGCTGCTTTGTAAAATCGTTTGCCACCAGTCGCTTTTTCCATTGGCTATAATTTTTATGCTGGGGTCAATGCTCCGCATCGTATCTGCAAAAGCAGCAATATCAGTGGCATAAACCCCAGGTGAAACTTTACCATTGTAATCAGGATTATTCCAGCTTTCATTCCCAATCATCCAATATTTAACAGCATAGTTTTTTGTTAGGTTGGCATAGCGAACCCACTCTTTTGCATTGGCAAGCAATTGTGCTTTTGTTGGCTTTTCACCACAGGTATTTGTGCTGTACATAGCATCATACGCAACCACTACAAAAGGTGTAGCGCCCGTTTGTCTGCACACCAGAATATATTCATCAAAATCAAGCACAGCGGCCTTAGCAGTCAAATCTCCATTATAAAACCTGGTGTCGGTGGCAGGAAAATTGCAATAAGCCGCCTGGGCTTCTGCACTGATGTAGGGAGGTTTTCCAAATAGGTAATTATCCGACTTTTCGCCGCCGGGATAACGCAGGAACTTGGCTCCCATACTGTTGATTGTATTTGCTGTGTTAGCCAAAGTTTGCCCGGCCAACACTGCATCATCCATCAGGTAATTTAAATTGATACCGCACTCCAGTCCATTCAAAAACCTTATTGTATTTTGCACATTAACAGAAACCGATATTGGCACTGCAACCGGAGGAGTAACAGGTGGTATTGTGGGTTTACTTTTTTTGCAGGATAGCCCGGCCAAAAAAATTATAGTTACAAAAAAAGCTTTCATAAATGTCTTAAATTTAATTCGCTGGGTTTTGCAAAATAATACCACCAGATTGAATTGTTACATCTAATGCTAAAACAAGGAAGAGATAAAAAAAATTGCAATTCCTACGCAGTCAATATATTTGAAAGTGTTATTAAATCACGTATAAATTGGTTCCACAATCGTACATCCTGGGCACCCGAAAAGACTCAACTTAATTGTTGGGTCTTTTTATTCATCCGCATTTTTTATTTGCCCTGCTGCGGCTTCATCTAAAAACCAAAATACCATCCCTTCTGCTGCGTCAATCAACTGCGCCGGATAATGATCAATATTTTTTTCTCCCTTCAATACCTGCTTCACTGCTGCGGCTTTTGTTGCGCCATATACCAGGAAGACAATGTTGTGCGCTTCGTTGATTAATGGAGCAGTCATAGTAATACGGTAAGATGCCAATACCGCTACAAATACGGAACTCACCAATGCTTTCATTTCGTACAATACGGGTGTATGAGGAAATAAAGAAGCGGTATGCGCATTATCACCCAAACCCAGTAAAACCAAATCAAACTGTATTGGTTTTTTATCAAAATGAGCACCGATGCGTTTTGCATAATCAGCGGCAGCTTCGTCCGGCGTTAAATTGGTATTAATGTAAAATATCTTTGATTCCTGAATTTGCAAAGGATCAAAAAAAGTTTGTTTTGCCATTTGCCCATTACTGTCCTTATCCGTGAAAGGAACACAGCGTTCATCACCAAAGAAAAAATAGATATGCTTCCAGTGAGCTTGTTGAATGTATGCCGGTGCGGCAAGCAATTCGTATAATTTTTTGGGAGAACTGCCGCCCGAAAGCACTACCGTACAGGTACCATTGGCGGCTATTGCTGCATTGACTGTTTGTACAAAAAAATCAGCCAGTGCTTTAATCACGTCCTCGGGCGTTGGATAAATTTGCAGTTCCATAAATTATTTTTTTCCATTCACAGGCAAAGAAAACCAATGAAAACCATCCGCAGCAATCAATGCTTCCGCCAGTTCAGGCCCCCATGAATCGGCTGAATAATTTGGAAAATTCAGCGATGGTTTATTTTCCCAGGAGTTAATAATGGGCATCAGTAACTCCCAGGCAGCCTCCACCTGGTCGCCCCGCATGAATAAGGTTTGGTCACCCTGCATCACATCCAGCAGCAACGTTTCATATGCTTCCGGCGTGTAACTGGCGTAGGTTGATTTGTAGTCAAACACCATATCTACGGTGTTCAGGAGCATGTCGAGCCCGGGGCGTTTGCCCTGCACCTGTAAGCGGATACTCATTTCCGGTTGTATGCTTATGATGAGGCGGTTTTGCTGCCAGCTTTCAATAGCTTCCGGAGGAAAAATAAAATGCGGCTGATCCTTAAACTGGATGCTGATGATGGACGATGACTGGTGTAACCGCTTACCGGTACGAACATAAAACGGAACGCCTTGCCAGCGCCAGTTGTCAATAAAAAATTTAATGGCGGCAAATGTTTCGGTGTTGGACTGGGGGTCAACGCCTTTTTCCTCCCGGTAACCGGGCACTTCTTTTCCCTGCATCCAGCCGCTTCCGTATTGGCCGCGTACCACCGATTTACGCACCTGCTCCGGCTGAAACCTTTTCATGGCATGCAGTACATCCACTTTGCGGCTGTGTATTTCACCGGCATTAAAATTATTGGGTGGTTCCATAGCGATCAGGCACAGCAATTGAAGGATGTGATTTTGAATCATATCCCGCATGGCGCCTGAGTTTTCATAGTATCCGCCACGGCCTTCTACGCCCAGTTGCTCGGTAACGGATATCTGTACATGCTGAATATAATTCCTGTTCCACAGGGGTTCCAGTATAGCGTTGGCAAAACGGAACGCCATTATATTTTGCACTGTTTCTTTACCGAGGTAATGATCAATGCGGTAAATCTGTTCTTCTTTATAATTTTCATTCAGCAATTTATTCAGCGCTTTGGCAGATTCCAAATCATGGCCGAAAGGCTTTTCAATCACAATTCGGTTATGTTCCCTTTGCTCTGCCAGTTTGTTCTTTGCAATGTTTTCTGCAATCACCGGAAAGAGTGAGGGCGCTACGGCGAGGTAATGAATTACAAACGCTTTGGCATTCCAGTTGGCTTCAAATTCGGTGATCCTTTTACAGAAGCCGCTATAAGTTTCATAGTCATTTGAATCGGCAGCTTCAAAAAAAACATGCGCCGAAAATGCAGCCCATTTATCAGTTGCAGCCTTTCCACTCCTTGAGTTTTGATTAACGCCTTCCAGTAGTTTACCACGGAACTCATCATCAGAAAATGCTGTTCGTCCTGTGCCGATGATGGCGAATTTATCCGGTACCCAATTGTCTAAAAATAAATTGTACAATGCAGGTACCAGTTTGCGCCAGCACAAATCGCCGGTGGCTCCATAAATAATAAATATGGTCGGTTGTGATTTTATTGCTCTCACGTTGTAATGATTTTTCGGTGATTATTTTTGTTACCGGCTTTATTTCTTTGTTCAGCAGTGTTGTAGGTTGCACCTAAGCTGGTGATGGGTCATTTGTACTTTTTTAGCGTTGTTGGGCTTTACCACTTTAACCTCATCACCCTTCCTCTTCTCCACCTCATCCGCCTTCGGCACCTTCTCCTTAAGGAAAAGGGAAAATGATGAGATTTAATTTGAAGAGGTGGCACTTCAATCGAACTGCAATCATTTTATCTTCCACATCAGGCCTCCTTCTCCTTCTCTTTCTCCTGCCTCATCCGCCTTTCAGGCACCTTCTCCCAAAGGAGAAGGAAATTTTATTTGGTTTAATTTAAAGAGCGGCACTTTATATCTTTTCCAAACATTTTATCTTCCACGTCAACTTTATTTCTTTATTCAATAATAACTCCCACAGCAGGCAATTGGGCAAACATTTCAAAATTTTGAACTCTTGCTTTAGCCTCCCTTTGGGGGGAGGTTTGGTGGGGCTTTTTATTCAACAATAACTCCCTACCCCGCTACTCAGCAAACATTTCAAAATTTTGAACTCTTTCTTTAAGTCCCCCTTGAGGGGATTTAGGGGGCCGTTAGGGGGCTTTTTTCCCACTCCGTATGAAACACGCCTTCTTTCCCAATCAGCTCATAAGTATGTGCACCAAAATAATCCCGTTGCGCCTGTATCAAATTGGATGGTAACTGCCCGCTGCGGATAGCATCAAAATAACTTACTGCATTTGCATAGGCCGGGATTGAAATGCCTGCGCTGATATTTTTCACCACCACTTCCCTTGCAGCCGGGATTATTGCTTTAGTGATCAGTTGCACCTCTCTGTCCAATAACAAATGTTCCAATTGGGGATTTGTTTTATAAGCCCTGTAAATTGTTTCAAGAAATGAAGCCCGGATGATACATCCACCCCGCCAAATTTTTGCAATCTCATCCAGCTTTAAATTATATTCATACACTGCAGATGCTTTCGACAGCAGGTGCATGCCCTGTGCATAGATATTTATCATGGAAAAATAATAAGCATCTTCCAGCTTAGCTATAAAGTCATCTGTGTCTACATTCAAATGGTTGCTGCCGTTTGAATAAGCATCGGCTGCCGCTGTTCTCAGCGATTTGTATTTTGATAAATTCCTCATGGCCACCGCCAGGTCAATGGTTGGGATGGGCAATTCAAGGTCGGTAGCAATTTGGGTAGTCCATTTACCAGTGCCTTTTGATTTGGCTTCATCGTTTACCTGGTCGAGCAAATAACTGCCGTCCGGATTTTGATAGGCAAAAATATCAGCCGTAATTTCCAGCAGGTAAGATTGCAGTTTGCCTTTGTTCCAGTTGGCAAATATAGACTGTATCTTTTTATTGTCCAGTTGCAAACCGTTTTTTAATACTTCATAGGTATCAGCAATCAGTTGCATCAAAGCATATTCGATACCGTTATGTACCATTTTTACAAAATGGCCGGATGCACCCGGGCCGATGTAAGTAACACAGGGCTCACCATTTACTTTTGCTGCTATCGCTTCAAATATTGGTTGCACATACTGGTAGGCTTTCGTATCTCCGCCGGGCATCATGCTGGGGCCTCTTCTTGCGCCTTCTTCACCGCCTGATACGCCCATGCCGAAAAAATGCAATTCTTTTTCTTCGAGCCGTTTTACCCTTGCATTGGTATCTGTAAAATGAGAATTGCCACCGTCGATAATAATGTCGCCTTTAGATAAGAGTGGTTGCAGTTCATCAATCACTGCATCTACAATTTTACCTGCGGGTACCAGCAGCAGCAATACTCTCGGTGTAGCAAGGCTGTTGATAAAATCGTGGATGGAAGAAAATCCCTTGACCGGTTTGCCCGCTCCTTCCTTATCCAGCATTGATAATTTGTTCGCATCTTTATCATACCCAGCCACTGCAAAACCATGATCTGCCATATTTAACAGGAGGCTGCGGCCCATAGTGCCTAAGCCGACCATTCCTAAACTGTATTTTTCTGTTGCCATATTTATTCGTTTATCTTTTGGTTATGTGTCAACCGTTTATTTTCAATTTACGCATTTTGTAACAGTACTTAATTTCTTTACACAAAATTAACCAGGCATTTTTTCAAGTGCAATGATCTTATCCAGCCTCCTGGTGTATTTTTCGCCACCAGAAAAACTGGCTTCCAAAAATGCCTTTACCAACTCTGTTGCCACCGAGGGCCCGGTAATACGGCCACCCAGGCAAATCAGGTTCATATCATCATCTTCCACACCCTGGTGGGCAGAAAAATGTTCTGTGATTAAAGACGCCCTTACACCTGCTATTTTATTAGACACAATCGCTGCACCAACCCCGCTTCCGCAAACGGCAACGCCTTTTTCCACTTGCTTGTCAGCCACTGCTTTTGCCAATGGAATGATATAATCCGGATAGTCGTCCTGGTCATTCATTTCATAAGCGCCATAATCTGTCACTTCGTAATTCAGTGAAACCAGGAATAACTGGATGAGTTGTTTTAACTCAAAACCGCCATGATCTGCTGCAATACCGATTTTCATACGTATTTTTTTATGTTATACTAATAACTCGTCGCATCCAGTTTCACTTTTCCTTTAAAGGTCCAAAAAACAAAGCCGGTGTACAGGCCAACCAATGGAGTGCCAATGAGCGCAATGATCAATAATGTCTTCATCGTTTTTGTGGAGGAGGCGCCATTGTTAATGGTGATACTGTTAGCAGCATTGCCTTTGGAGAAGAGCAAATAGGGAAATACTTCCACTGCTACCATGATGAGCAGCAGGGCAATGGTGACCGCACTGCTTAAAAAAGCATACCGGTATTTTCCTTTTTTTATTTGCCTTGGGATATTTGCAATAGACAATATCATCAACAATGGAATGAGAAAAAATACAGGGTGGCTTCTAAAATAGTCGCTCAAATGTGGAATATACAATAAAGTATAGAGGGTAGTAATAATAAAACTCAGTACAAAAAAAACTGTAAAATTGTTGGCGAGTAAATGCAGTTTGATAAAGAGCCGGTTCTCTGTTTTCATTGTAAGGTAAATAGCCCCATGCATCATAAACAAAGACAGGGTGGTAACCGCCACCATGATAGCGAATGGGTTAAAGAAATAAAGCCAGTGGCCGCTAAATTCCTGGTCATCATTGAGGGGAATGCCAAGCGCCACATTGCCAAGCATCAATCCCAACGATAGGGCTATGATGATAGAAGCAATACTGTACACAACGTCCCATGTTTTTCGCCACCATTTACCTGGTTCCTTGCTTCGGAATTCAATGGCTACGCCACGAAAAACAATGCCCATTAAAAACACCATGAAGGGAACATAGAATGCAGAAAAAATAGCCGCATATGCTACGGGAAAACCGGCAAACAGTACACCGCCACCGATCACCAGCCACACTTCATTGCCATCCCATACCGGGCCAATTGCATTGAGTGCAATGCGGCGGCTCTCTTCTTTCTTCAAAAATAAATGCAGCGCCCCGGCACCCAGGTCAAAGCCATCCAGTATGGCGTAGCCGGAGATAACGGCCCCAAACACAAGGAACCACCACATATTAAACGCTATGCCTAAAAATGTTTCCATCAATGTTGTTGCATGAGTGGGTTATTTCTTTTGCTGTTTTCATCGCTTTCTTCACTATCATAACTCTCCGGCCCGTGTTTTATTTTTTTGTTGAGCAGGTAAAGAAACAAAACCAGTAATAATGAATACACCACAGTAAATAAGATCAGTGAAAAAATTACTTCGTTCGCCTTTACAGTTTTTGACAAGGCATCGGAAGTTTTCAGTAAGCCATACACCACCCAGGGCTGGCGGCCCATTTCGGCAGCAAACCAGCCGGCCTGGTTGCCAATTTGCGGCAGCAGCACAGCCCATACAAAGATCCACAGCAGCCAGTTGGTTTCAAACAGTTTATTCCGTTTCCATTGCCATATGGCAAACAGGCAAAGTGCGATCATGCCCATACCGCAGGCAATCATAATATGGTATACCTGGAAAATTGCATTCACCTGCTTTGGTTTTTCGTCTGCTTTAAATGCGTTGAGTCCTGTGATAGGTTCGTTAAAATCACCATGCAGTAAGAAGGATAAACCACCGGGAATTTTTACGCCCGTTACCTGTTGCGTTTTGTTATTTACGTAACCAAACAAATACATATCGCCCCGGGCAGAAGAATCATAATGTGCTTCTAAAGCCGCCAGTTTTACCGGTTGGTTTTTAGCTACCCCGTCGGCACTGCGGTGGCCTGCCCACAATTGAGATAGCGAACAAATTGTTGCCACTACCAATGCGATCTTAAAACTCGGTATCGCAATTTCGAGATGCCTTTTACGAATGATATAATAAGCATTTACACTAAGCACTAAAAATGCCCCGGCCAAAAAAGCAGCTATCCATACATGTATCAGCCTGTCTACACTGGAAGGGTTAAATACCATAGCCCAGAAATCGGTGACCTCCGCCCTTGCATGGATACCCTTCCCAACGATGTGATAACCGGCAGGGGTTTGTTGCCAGGAGTTGGCTACCACTATCCAGATGGCAGAAAACATAGAGCCCAGGAACACCATGAGGGTGGAGAAGAAATGAACTTTTGGCCCTACCCGGCTCCACCCAAAAACGAGTATACCCAGAAAGCCGGATTCCAACGCGAAAGCAAAAATTCCTTCGGCTGCAAGGGCGCTGCCAAAAATATCTCCCACATATTTTGAATAGGTAGCCCAGTTGGTGCCAAATTCAAATTCCATAATGATGCCGGTGGCTACACCAATACCAAAAATGAGGGCGAAAATCCTGATCCAGAAACGGGTGGCATCTTCAAAAATCTTTTTTCCGGTCTTCAGGTACATCCCTTCCATGATCACTAATATTAATCCAAGGCCAATACTCATGGGCGGATAGATATAATGGAATGCTATGGTGAAGGCGAACTGTATCCGGGACCAAATTTCTACATCCATACCAATGAATGATTAAGTGGTGAAGAAAGTGAAATCAACAGGAATAGATGATTTGCAGGGTCAAATTTAGTGAGGGATGGTTAAAAGAAAATTTCTTTTTTACAGACGATCTGCTGCTTTCGCTAAGTGTATTCCCTTCATTGCTTTTGCCTACAGCCGGTCCAGACTTTCGGTTGGGACGTAACCGGAATCCCCAACAATATTGGGAACTGCTTTTGCTTCTTTAAGAAGCTGTTTAAAAACGATTTATTTGTTTACCATCTTTTGCTTTTCATGGCATCGACATTGGCGACGCTCCGTTCAAATTCAGTTTTTTATGGCATCTCCAGCTTTCTGATTCGGTTACTCCAATTAAATTTAAACAGCTTCTAAAGAAAATCTGCCCGCCTGAACGTCCGCCCGTGCCAGTACGGACGGGGAACGGGCAGGCTTCGCATTTTTTTCAATTCTGCCTTTGGCGTGACCGAACCAAAAGAGGCGGCTCCCAACCTTAGGCCGGGACTGGTGAGCGGAAAAACCATGTTGTAAAGGGTATCATTTTTTTAACAAAAGCTTGCAGATTAAAGCATCTAATCCAATCATCTCCATAATTCTTTAAATACGGTTCATACAATTTACAAATGCTTTCAATATTTCGATTGGTGCATTCCTATTATAACAGATTTTGAAGTTCTAACGCTTGGCTTAATTGTCCCTTCAACGGGCGAAAGGGGTAAATTCTTCCTTACATTTGCGGCCTTAATTATGGCAGAGAAAAAAAATGAGGTCAAATCAGCATTGTTGCTGTCGCCGGTAAAAATCATTGAAAATAAAGAGCTGGTTCGTTTCATTCAAATTAAAAAGAATGAAAAGGGGGTTCAGTATGATATTGCCGGCTTTGATGAAAATACATTGAGGAAGCACTATCCTGGCTTACCGGGGCAGGCCATTAGTGCCTTGTACCAACTCAGTATCCACGGGCTTTTAAAGCTTGAAGATGAGGTCACTAAAAAATTTAAATTGCAGAAATCCGGGATGCCACTGCGGCAGTTTCTGTTACCGGCGTACACCCGGCAGTTGCAGGAACGATTTGAACACATGAAGCCTTTTGCCGAATTGGTGAAATGGTATCACCAGGTGCCAAACGCGGCTACCGGAAATATCATGACAGCCCCCTGCTTTTTCAGTAAATATAAACCTGCACTGAAGTTTGATATGGTAGAAGAAAGCGGCCAATTGCAGTTAATTACCATTGCAAGTATCAATGGAAGTGACTATGAACTGGATTCATTCCGGCGCTTTCATTTTTTGCTGGAAAGTAAGAATGAATATTTTTTACTGGCACATAAAGATTATAAAACGCTGGAATGGCTAAAGCAAAATGATCCGCAGCAATACAGTTATGACCCCACATTGTTTGCGCAAAAAATATTGAAAATACTGGAACAGGACTATACTGTGAACCGCAATAATTTGTTTCCGGTAACCACAGTTGAGGTAGTGCCGGTAAGAAGGATATTGCTGAGTGAGATCAGTAATTCGTTCCTGGTATTCACGCCGCAATGGGTATATGATGGTTACGTGGCAGAAGGCGTATGGAAAGAAAGTTTTGAAATAAGCAATAACGGGGAGGCTGTTGTTATCAAACGAAATATGGAAGAAGAAACAGCATTCAAAAAGCTGTTGGAAGCACTGCATCCAAATTTTGTGAAACAACTGAACGGCTGGTACTATTTGTCATTTGCTGATGCACAAAAAAAGCAATGGTTCCTGAAAGTTTACCACAAACTGCTGGAAATGGATATTGAAGTCATTGGCATGGATATGCTCACTCATTTCAGGTATGCTGCACATAAGCCAGTAACAAAAATGCAGGTGCTGAATAAAACAGCCGATACCTTAACAGTGGATTTTTCGCTGCAGTTTGGAGAGGAGACAATACCGTTGGTTGAGCTGCAAAAAATATTGATCGCCGGCGGGCGGGCTGTGATGCTAAAAGACGGCTCATTGGGTATTTTGCCCGAGGAATGGCTGGCAGCGTATAGCACCATCATCCGGCACAGTAAGCTCCACCAGCAACAATTGATCGTACCTCAATGGATGGCCATTAGTCAGCATGATGATGAGAATGAACCCACAGCAATAAAAACTGCTGTCAGCGAAAAATGGTGGGCTCAGTGGCAGCGCTGGCAGCAAACGGAAGAAATTCTGTACCCGGTGCCTCCGCAGGTAAATGCCACCCTTCGCCCTTACCAGCAAAAGGGATTTGAATGGCTCAAGCTGCTGGCAGAAGTAAATGCAGGCGCCTGCCTGGCAGATGATATGGGGCTTGGCAAAACATTGCAAACGATCTGTTTTATTACAGATAAATTACAGCAAATCAACCATGGCCTTGCGTTGATCGTTTGCCCCGCTTCATTGATCTATAACTGGCAGCAGGAGATTAGCAAATTTGCACCCCACCTGCGTACTTATGTACATCATGGCACATCGAGGGAACATGAAAATATTTCACCGGCAAAAACGGATGTATGTATCACCAGTTATGGTACCCTGCGATCTGATATTGATTTTTTAGCGGCTATTCATTTTACTATTGCGGTGATAGATGAAAGCCACAATATTAAAAACCCCTCGGCGCAAATTACCCGTGCTGTTAAACAGTTGCAGGCAGGCTGCAGGGTTGCCCTGAGCGGTACACCGGTAATGAACAATACATTTGATCTGTATGCTCAACTGGAATTTTTATTGCCGGGCATGTTTGGTAACCAGGAGTTTTTTAAGAGAGAATATGCCGACCCTATAGACAGGGGTACCAATGAAGAAAAGACAGCCCTGCTGCAGAAACTAACAGCACCATTTATTTTACGCCGTACCAAAGAGCAGGTGGCAAAAGACCTGCCTGAAAAAACAGAATCTGTATTGTGGTGCAGCATGGGCATGGCGCAAAAAAATATGTACGAGGAGATACTGGGTAATATCCGCAGCAACCTTTTTTTGGATATCAAAAATGAGGGGTTGGGGAAAAGCAAACTGGCGGTATTGCAGGGTATCATGAAGTTAAAACAGGTATGCAGCTCCCCATTGCTGTTACCCCCGGAAGAGCAAGTTACCGGCTTATCGGTAAAAACCGACTTGTTGCTGGAAGAAATCAGCAACCTGCGACAGCATAAGGTGCTGGTGTTTTCCCAGTTCTCAAAAATGCTGCACCTGCTGGGGGAGGCATTTACCAAAAAGGGCATTTCATTTTATTTGCTGGAGGGAAGTACGCCGGCAAAGAAAAGAGCGGCGATGGTGGAAGCTTTTCAGCAGGAAGAAAACAGCACTCATGTATTTTTGATCAGCCTGATGGCTGGTAACACCGGGCTTACCCTTACTGCGGCGGACTATGTTTTTTTGTATGATCCCTGGTGGAACAACGCAGTGCAGCAGCAGGCCATCGACCGCACACATCGAATTGGCCAAACCAAGAATGTGTTTGCCTATAAGATGATCTGCAAGGATACCATTGAAGAAAAGATCATGCAGTTGCAAAAGCGCAAAACCACCCTGAGCGAAAACCTGATCGGAGATACCGAGGGTTTTGTAAAAGAGCTTACTAAAGAAGATGTGGAGTTTTTATTTGGGTAAAAATGAACATGAATGACAGCACGGCCAGCCAGGGCTGCTTTGCAAGTTGCAAAAGTGTACTACCGGAAACAAAAAAGCAGCCTTTCGGCTGCTTTCCTGAATTTATAACCTCCAAAAACTAAAACTATTTTGCAGGCAACACTTATAGTAGCTTTATAAAACTATTAATTTGTTTACGTGCTGCTGTTGCAAATTGATCGCCAGAAATTAAAATGCAATTAAAATGAAATTAAAATTTCGTGTAATCATATTAATTCGATGATTTTAAGCAAAATTTATTGCAGCATATTGGTTTGATACACTAATATTGAATTGATAGTTTTAGATTGCTCCAGATAGCTATACAACATGGAAGAAATAAAAATATTGCTGATAGAAGATGAAAAGAAAATTGCTGACACCCTCGCCAAAGGGTTAAAGGAACTGGACTATCATGTAGAAACCGCTTACGATGGTAAGATTGGGTTGCGGTTATTTGAATCTGGTAATTTCAATCTGATCATTACTGATATTAACCTGCCCGGAATAAACGGGTATGAATTGTGCAGGGCTATCCGCAGCCGGAATGAGCATGTGCCCGTTCTAATGCTTACCGCCCTGGGTGCCATGCCGGATAAGATTGAGGGATTTGATGCCGGGGCAGATGACTACCTGGTAAAACCATTTGAGTTTAAAGAATTGCTGGTACGCATAAGGGCGCTTCTGAAACGCACCATGAACCAGCAGTTACCATCCGGCAATATATTGAAAGTAGCCAACCTGGAACTGAATGTAGATAGTAAAGAAGTTACCCGTGGCGGTAAGCTGGTGAATCTAACAGCCAAGGAATTTCAACTGCTCGAGTATTTTATGCGTAACCGCAACCGGGTGGTTTCAAGGGCTGATATTGCTGAAAAAGTCTGGGACCTGAATTTTGACACCAAAACCAATGTGATAGACGTGTATGTGAATTTCCTGCGGAAGAAAATTGAGAAAGAATCTGAACCGAGGCTCATCCATACCCAGGTAGGAATGGGGTACATCATGAAGGAGAAGTAGCCATTCAATGTAACCCTCAACCATCAACCATGAACCATCAACCCCAGTACACTAACCAGGCTTCATGAGCATCCGGTATAAGATAGCATTGTTGTTTACGGTACTCGTTACTGTTATACTGTTGATGGTAAGCCTTTCGGTTTATTTTTTTAGCGTGAAGGAAAGAGAGGACGCTTTTGAGCGGCGGTTGAAAAACCGGGCACTCAGTACGGCAAGGGTGTATGCCGGTATCAGCGACAGTAACTTTTCGGTGCTGAGGCGGATGGATGCGGCGGCAGTGGCATCACTCTATGACAAAAGCATTGCGGTTACGGGTCTTAATAATACCTACGATTACCAGTTTTCTGACAAGCCCGGCGATTCTCTTTATTTATCGGAAGAGGTGATTGAAAGAACAAAAATTGACCGGGAATATTTTTATGATTACAATGATAAAAAAGTACTTGCTGTACACCATGCTGACAGCACTGCCAATTTTATTGTAGCTGTGGCGGCTTCCGATCTCGATGGCAGGGAATACCTGCAGGAGCTGAAGAAAATATTACTGGTAGCAATGATCCTGGCTGCAGGCTTATCATTTTTAGCCGGACTGTTGTTTGCAAAAAATATTATCCTGCCAATTAAGCGAATAACCGGTGAGGTAAATCTCATTACCTCCAACAATCTTTCCCAACGTATTGTAACCGGCAGCACCAGGGATGAACTGGCAAGACTGGCGCTTACATTTAATAACCTGCTGGACAGGTTGCAGGATTCTTTTGCCACCCAGCGGAACTTTATTTCTAATGCTTCACATGAATTGTCTACGCCGCTCACCTCCATATCCAGTCAGCTAGAAGTGGCAATGCAGAAAGAAAGAACTACCGGCGAGTACCATGAGCTGATCCAGAGTGTGTATGAAGATGTGCAGGAGCTGCAGCAGCTTACCAGGAGCCTGCTGGACATCGCTAAAACAGGAGCCCAGGGCAGTATCGACCTGCATGAAGTAAGGCTGGATGAGGTGTTGTTTAAAGTGGTGGCTGACATTCAACGACAAAATACAACCTATAAAGTACACATGAATTTCAATGGGTTTCCCGAAGATGAAAAGCTCCTCTCTATATTTGGTAACGCCAACCTGCTGTACATCGCTTTAAAAAATATTATTGAGAATGGCTGCAAGTATGCGGATAATTTTGAATCCGGCATTGCAGTAGTATTCGATAAAAAGGTTATCCGCATTCAAGTATCCAATAAAGGAGATGTGATTGCCACAGCAGATATTGAAAACATATTCCAGCCTTTTTTTCGTGCTGCCGCCGCCCAGAGCAAACCTGGTTTTGGATTAGGCCTTACCTTAACAAAACGTATCCTGTCGCTTCATAAAGGAACCATAACTGTCAACTCCTCACCGGCTGCCGGTACCATTTTTACCATTGAACTCCCCAATATATTATCTCAGCATTAAAACATTTTAACCGGGTTTTAATCGGTTTTTAATTCAGCTATCTCATTATTGTATAAAATTATTCATCCGGTGAATAAGCCATCCTTAACATTAGTGGCAGCCATTGCGCTGGTCTGCATTTCCGGTACGGTATTCTTTTCGGTAGCCAATAACAAGAAGCTGGTGAAGGAAAAGGAACGACTGATTTTAAGAAACGATTCGTTGCATATGGAACAGCTTAAAATAAAGAATGACCTTTCTATTGCCCAAAACCGGATAGACAGTTTATCCGGGAAGAAGAAATAATATTTCACTAAAAAATAACTTGACATGGTAACTGTAATCATCCCTGCACTGAACGAACAGGAAACAATTGCCGGCGTGGTAAAATTCTGCTTTGGTGAACCATGGGTTACTGAAGTGATCGTGGTGGATGACGAGAGTACAGATGCTACCAGGCAGCGGGCATCAGAAGCGGGGGCAACAGTACTACTCAGTAAAACAAGAGGGAAGGGGATATCGATGAAGGAAGGTATATTGTCGGCATCCAACCAGCTACTTATTTTTCTTGACGGGGATATCAATCCCTATCCAAAGGATACCATCAAAAATATAGCAGCCCCCATTATTAATAATGAATGTGATTTTGTGAAAGGCGCATTTGCAAGGAATGCCGGAAGGGTAACCGAACTGGTGGCCAAGCCGCTACTGAAAATATTTTATCCCGAATTGTGTGCCTTTCAGCAACCGCTCAGTGGCATGATAGGCGGCAAAAAAAGTTTCCTTAACAAAATCGATTTCTTTCATGATTATGGAGTGGATATTGGAATTTTAATAGACATGTTCCTGATGCAGGCAAGGATAAAAGAAGTGAATATCGGTTACATCGAAAATAAAAGCAAGCCATGGCAACTGTTGGGGAAAATGAGTGGTGAAGTGGCAAGGGCCATTATTAAAAGAGCCACCCATCATCAACAACATCAAAGCCTGGTAAACCTGGACGAGCTGGGTTCGGTAAATATTATCAGCAGCCAGATGGAAACAGTGATGAAAGAAGAAATGAGATCCCTGCGTAAAATGGTAGTGTTTGATATGGACGATACCCTGTTACGGGGCCGCTTTATTGATGCCTGTGCCGATAAATTTTTATTTGATGAAGAGCTTGCAAGGTTGCGGAAAACTGAAACTGATCCGGCCGTGCTTACCAAACGCATCGCCGGATTGTTAAAGGGATTGTCGCTGGGCGATCTGTTGCAGGTGGCGGGGTCAATTCCGTTGGTGGATGATGCAATGGACGTGGTACAGGAAATAAGAAAGCAGGGGAACGTAGTAGGAATAATCAGTGACAGCTACCAGTTTGTAGTGGACTATGTAAAAAATAAGCTGGGGGCAGATTTTGCACTGGGCAACCAGTTAGCATTTTTTGAAGGTAAAGCCACCGGCGAAGTAACCATTCCTTCCTATTTTTATTACCACCTGGAAAGTAAATGCAAACATACCCTCTGTAAAACGAATGCCCTGATGCACAGTGCACATAAATATGATATCTCCCTGGAGAATTGTATTACTATCAGCAGCAATGAAAGGGACCGGTGTATGATAGAGCAGGGAGGAATGGGCATCGCATTCTGCACCCAAAATAAATTACTAAGGAGCAAAGCCGATAAAACAATTGACCAGTTATCTTTTGCTGAAATGCTGGAGGCAAATGCCCTTCGCAATAAGAAAAAAGAGGTTCGCCTGGTATTGCAATAATACTCCGGGTTAATCAACCGGGAGGTGGTCGTACAATTTTATTTCTTCAATCGTTCTGTTCAGCCTGCTTTTTTCGGCAGCAAAGGCCATCAGGTGGCTTTCAATAGAGGTTTCAACCGAAGAACTCAGGAGGCTGCTATCCTGTTGGGCTATGGCCTGCACCCAGTCTTTTACCAGTTTATGGTCTCCGCCGCCATGTGCATCCGTTACCATCTTCCAGGAGGTTTGTTTGCGGGTGGCAAAGTCGGTCATTACAAATGTTTCCATATCCCCCACGATATCACCTTTTGATCCCATGATTCTTGTTCTCCTGCCTTCATATGATACATGGGCTTCCATGGAAAAAGCAGCCGTAACCCCATTTTCAAAAATCATATTTACGGTAAGATGATCGGGCTGGTCATTATCCATCCGGTAAACACAACGGCCATAATCAGTGGTTTTTAAACCTTCTAAAATAATTTTATCCCAGGCTGATCTATTTTCAGGAAGGTCAAAAACATACAGTCTTTTTTTATCTCTCAGGTAGATCTGCAAAGCAGAGTAAGGACAGGAAGCTTCTACTTTGCAACCATCCGTGCATCTTTCGGTACTTCCTTCGGGTGCGTTGGCATTGGTAAACCAACTCAGGTTGCCAAAGCAGTGTACATCATGGGCCGGGCTATTCACCAGCCATCGGATAATGTCGGTGTCGTGACAGGATTTGGCTAACACAATGGGAGTTGTAGTTTTACTGTTTTTCCATTTGCCCCTTACATACGAGTGGCTCATGTGTACCTGTTCTATCGGTTCCATGTGTTGAATGCTGATAATTTTTCCGATCAATCCTGCATCCAGCACTTCTTTCAGTTCCCGGAAATAAGGGGTGTATCTTAATACATGACAAACAGCCACAATGCGGTTAGTAGCCATGGCTTTGGCGAATATCAGCCTGCATTCTTTTTCAGTTGGAGCGATCGGTTTCTCCAGCAGTATATCATATCCTGCGTTCAGTGCCGCCAGGCAAGGCTGCGTATGCAAATGATCCGGCGTTGCAATAATGACGGCATCAGCCAATTTTCCTTTTGCAAACACTTCTTTCCAGTTGCTGAAACAATTATCCGGGTGTATCTGATGTGTCAGTTTAGTCCTGCTCACCCTGTCTTTATTAGTATCCGCCACACCAATTATTTTCAGCTCATCGGGATGATCAAGCGCATAGGCGGCATAGATATTACCCCTGTGACCTGCTCCAATTAAAATGGCGGTAACCGGTTTGTTAATCCGGATATGGCGTGGGTTTTCAAACACATCATCATGCAAACCAAAACGGCTTGCCATCTCCTTCCACCGCAGGGTGGCATTCTCTCTTACCAGGTTTAAAGAACGCAATAACTTCCTGGCAGAAATAAACTGGCGTAACGACATATCCTTGCTGGTTGTATTTGATTAAAATTTTTTTGGTTGATGCATGTATTAATGCTGCAATTTCTGTAAAACTGCTGTATTACAATAAGCAAGCCTGAAAATATTTTGTTGAAATATATAGATCTTCAGGGTAAAAACTGTACCCTATACCGGTTCAATTGCCGGAATCATTTCTTCCAGGTGGCAGTTTTCCATCTCCTGCAAAAACTCGTCACCCCAATAATCAATATTGTAATAGTTTACAGAATCAAAAAGGCGTTTCATTCGCATCTTCCTGTCGGCAAGGTCCATAGTTAAAGCATGGAGCAATCGTTCCTTTAAAGATTTTCGATCGTAAGGATTGGTAAGCAGGGCATACTTTAGTTCTACCGAAGCACCAGCAAATTCTGATAACAGCAGCACTCCGCAGTCATCTTTTCGTAATCCCTGTGCGGCTGCATATTCTTTTGCCACCAGGTTTAAACCATCCCTTAACGGGGTGATCCATGCAATATCGGCTACCGAATAATAGGCAACCAGTTGTTCAAATGAGAATGCACGAAAGAAAAAATGGATGGGTGTCCAGTCAAACCTTGAATATTTTCCATTTATTTTCCCAATGGCCTGTTCCAGTTCCACTTGTATCCTTTCATATATTTTCATTCCTTTGGCAGGGGGATTGCAAATATTTATCAGTTCCACCTTACCATGAAATTCAGGATACAGTTCTAAAAATTCTTCAAAAGCGGCAATCTTTTCCAATGGCCCTTTTACATAGTCAAGCCGCTCTACACTAAGAATGATTTTCTTTTCTCCCAGCCTGTTCCGCATCTCCCGGATAGCTTGCTGCGTTGCTGGAAGGTGGTCGCATTTTTCGATATACTTCACATTTACTCCAACAGGGTGTGCGCCTAATTTTACTGTTCTTTCACCGGCAATAAAACTACGGGTCATTTTTTCTACACCAAGGGCACAACTGTAGGTTAAGAACCGCCCTGTACAATTGATCTCCCCGGTCACTTGCACAGGTAACTGGCTCTTCACCACATCCACAAAATTTTCTACGTACCTGGGAATATGAAAGCCGATATAATCACACTGCAACAGGCTGCCAATAATTTCTCCCCGCCAGGGGATGATATTAAAAATATCTGCCGGCGGAAAACTGGTATGATGAAAGAAGGCGATCGTGAGATCGGGGCGCAACTGTCTTAAGATTCCGGGCACCATCCATAAATTATAATCATGGATCCACACACAGGATTCCGAATCTGCTTCTGCTGCAGTTTTCTCTGCAAAAAGCCTGTTCACTTTTACGAAGTGCTCCCAGTGTGAATGATTAAATTCGGCTTTGTCGATAAAAGAAAAAATCGTGGGCCAGAAGGCCTCTTTTGAAAATACCTTATAAAACAAGTCGATGTCTTTTTTTGTAAGACCAATCCGTGATACCAGCAGGTTGGGATATTTTTCTTCATCTACATACACATTGTGTAAAGGATCCTTTTTCTTTTCTACCTCTTCCCAGGCTATCCAGGTGCCGGCGCGGCCACTGCTGAAAAATCCCAGCATAGACGAAATAATTCCATTTGGACTTTGAGGTGGTACGTGCGCTGTTTTTCCATTTATTTCCGTTACTTCATACGGGAGCCGGTGATAAACCATCAACAATTGTTTTTCACCCTGTAAAGTGGCTGTTTTTGCTATTTCTTCTTTAGGGAAATAGTTTTGAAAAGATTGAAAATGACCGAGTGACTCCAGTATTCCCCCGCAGCCTGGTTCGTCTGCCTGGTATACTTGGATCATTTGCTGAGTTGCTGCCAGGAGCTTTTCTTCTGCCGCTCCCACTACCACTCCCTTATAGCCTGTTTTATATAAGGACAGGTCATTTAAAGTGTCTCCTGCTACCAATATATTTGCTGGCGAAATATTTAACAATTTTACCAGTTGCTGCAGGGAAGCTCCTTTATTTATTCCCGGCGGCAAAATGTCTACAAATTTTTCCGCTGAAAACAATACATCACAATCCAGGGTTTTTGAAACGATCTCCAGCGCTTCCATATCAGTATTTTCATCATAGAAAAATGAACAACGCCGCATTTGCGGCACTTCCTGCCATTTCAAGCCCTTCACATTTTTTAGCTTGTTGTAAATAGAAAGATGCCCCGGCCACAATTCCTCTATTGCTGATTGCAATGGTTGCACCGGTTCGAGGGTAAGTCCATTTACAATCGTGGCACCCACGTCGCAAATGATATAATGCGGATTGGGTATGACCGGATCATTCAGTAACGGGATTACCGACTCTAACCCCCTGCCGGTTACAAACACCAGCATGATATCCTGCCGCTCCCTTATAAGCCGGTAAAGTTGTTGTTTGTATGCACTTTTCCCTGCGAGGAAAGTACCGTCAAGATCTGTAGCAAGTAATAGCATAGCTTTATATTTTTTGCAGTTAAGATTTATTGTAATTGCTTTTCTAATAATTTAAATTCTGAAAACGGAGCCGCATGTTCATATAAAATGCGGTACACCGACGATAGCACCGGCATTGCAATACCTGACTTTTTTGCTGCCAGGTACATTCCCTTTACTGCCGGAAAACCTTCTGCCACCATACTCATCCGGCTTTCTGCTGCGGTAACAGAATAGCCCCGGCCAATCATATTTCCAAATGTTCTGTTGCGGCTGAATTCTGAATAGGCTGTTACCAGCAAGTCTCCAAAATAGGCCGAGTTATACAGGTCCCGCTCCCGGTTGTCAGTCGCTTGAAGGAAATTTTTTATTTCCCTCATGGCATTGCTGATTACCACGGCGAGAAAATTATCACCGTAGTTCAATCCCTTTACCATTCCGCTGACAATGCCAATAACATTTTTCAGGATGGCTGCAAATTCAACTCCTGTTGGGTCATTGTTTTTTATGACTGTTATATAAGGAGAACTGATGGCATTTGCCATGCTGTTTACAATGTTTTCATCGTGTCCCGAAATGGTTAAATATGTTTTTCTGCCCACGGCAATTTCTTCAGCGTGGCATGCACCTGCCAGCACAACGATTTCACTAACTGCCAGATTAAATTTTTTTGATAGGAAAACAGAGGGCACCAGCGACTGATTTCCTGCAGTACCCTTTATAGAAACATACAGCCTTTTGTGCTGGAATATATTTTCATCCAACATAGCTGTTGTTGATTCAAGGTAAGAAGATGGTACAGCAAATAAGATATCATCCGAAGCCCCAATAGCTTCTTCGGCTAAACTGGTTGGCCTGATATGATGCAGATCGAGTTCTAAAAATCCAAGGTAGTTTGGGTTCCTGTTATTTGCCAATAGATAGTCAACATGATGCTGTGACCGCAAATACCAGGTAACTATGTTTTTACTTTCAGAAAATATCTTAACGAGTGCTGTAGCCCAACTGCCACCCCCAATAATGGAAAGTGACCGTAATGGTTGCAAATGAATAATTTTTTAATTAAAGAATCACTATTGTCCGACTAAAACTTTACCAAATTGCTCAAGTGCTTACTGGTTGAGGGTTCTGGCCCCTCTCCTTTGGAGAGGGGTTGGGGTGAGGTCATGCAGGCTTGATAAGGCTTTCAGA
>Ga0105048_10000296_pt1 | contig 74106 bp, 72 predicted proteins | sample MAT05_FD_78382 | JGI IMG/M metagenome (GOLD analysis project Ga0105048, IMG submission 78382) | Freshwater microbial communities from Lake Fryxell liftoff mats and glacier meltwater in Antarctica - MAT-05 | ecosystem: Environmental > Aquatic > Freshwater > Ice > Liftoff microbial mat | place...
ATCCTCGAGACAGTTCCCCAGTCATTACACCATTCGTGCACGTCTGAACTTACCAGACAAGGAATTTCGCTACCTTAGGACCGTTATAGTTACGGCCGACATTCACCAGGGCTTATATCAGTCAGCCTTGCGACCGCCGATATTTGACCTTCTGGCATTGGTCAGGTGTCACCCCCTATACATACTCTTACGAGTTCGCAGGGAGCTGTGTTTTTGATAAACAGTTGCCAGGGAAACTTTCGCTGCGGCCCTCACCACTTTATTTTCAAAATGAAAAAAGTGTATGAGTTCCGAAGAACTAAAGCCTTGAATACTATTTATTGTCTCTTTGTCTTTCTCGATGAGATATGCGCAATACCGCATATCTCTTTATTTATTTTAATTCTTCGGAACTCAACCTACCTACCACCTGTAAAAACAAAGTGGTGAGGGCAAGCCTTATTGCTAACTTACGGCTGCTTTTTTGCCGAGTTCCTTGAGGATCAATCACTCGTTCGTCTTGGTCTACTCGACCTGAGCACCTGTGTCGGTTTGCGGTACGGTTTCACTATACATATTTCCCTTCTCATTTCACTCAATAAAGAGCGAAAAAAGAAGAGATTTCAACAGTATTATTGTTGAAGCTAGAGACTTTTCTCGGAAGCGCGCTCACGTATATTCCCTTGGGTTGCCCCGCAGGTCTGTGCATTGCTTGAAAGCGGTATTAAAACCAGATTCCCGGATTTGCCTAAGAATCTTCCTTACAATACAAACACAAATCCATTGACATGCATACGCTACTGCCCTTCGTCATCCCATCGCTGTATAAAGAAGTAAAGGAATATTAACCTTTTGTCCATCGGGTCCGGCGCGAGCCATTCCCTTAGGACCGACTAACTCTTCGTTGATTATCATAGCGAAGAAAACCTTGCTCTTTCGACGTGCGGGGATCTCACCCGCATTGTGGTTACTTGTGCCAACATTTGTACTTCCGCACGCTCCATAGTGGGTCACCCCTTCTACTTCAACGCAGAGCGGAACACTCTCCTACCGCTTCATCTTACGATGAAGCCCTTAGTTTCGGTGATATGCTTGAGCCCCGATTATCTGTGGCGCAGAATCTCTCGATGGGTGAGCTGTTACGCTATCTTTCAATGATGGCTGCTTCTAAGCCAACATCCTCATTGTCTACGAAATTCCACCTCCTCACTTTGCACTTAGCATATACTTTGGGACCTTAACTGAAGATCAGGGCTGTTTCCCTTTTGACCTGTGAAGCTTCGCCCCCACGGTCTTACTGCCGCGTTCTTGACTACTGAGTATTCGGAGTTTGATAGGGTTCACGAGATTGCTCCCTGTTGAACCCTTCCAGTGCTCTACCCCTCAGAGGAACACGCGACGCTAGTCCTAAAACTATTTCGGAGAGAACCAGCTATTACCAGAATCGATTAGCTTTTCACTCCTTACCACAAGTCATCCCAAGAAGTTGAACGATCTACGGGTTCGGGCCTCCATACTTCTTTCGAAATACTTCACCCTGCTCATGGTAAGCTCTTCTGGCTTCGGGTCTTTTATGTGCAACTATAATTTCGCGCTATTAACACTCGGTTTCCCTATGGCTCCGGAAGTTTCTCTTCCTTAGCCAGCTGCACATAAAAACTCGTTGGCTCATTCTTCAATAGGCACACCATGACGGATCGTCTTGCGACGTCCGCTCTGATTCCTTGTAGGCATACGGTTTCAGGTCTATTTCACTGTCCTTTCGGACTACTTTTCACCTTTCCCTCACGGTACTAGTTCACTATCGGTCTCTGACAATATTTAGCCTTACCAGTTAGTGCTGGTAGATTCACCCTAGCCATTCATGTCTAGAATTACTCAGGAACAACGATTAGAGAGACATGTGCTTTTCAAATACTGGGCTATCACCATCTATGGCGTGCCGTTCCAGGCACTTCTTTTAAACACACGTTTTGTAACTCTCCTCATAATTGACATCGTTGCCCTACAACCCCGCTTGTATTACTACAAACGGTTTGGGCTTCTTCGCTTTCGCTCGCCGCTACTTACGAAATACTTGTTAGTTTATTTTCCTCCCGTTACTGAGATGTTTCACTTCACGGGGTTCGCTTCCCTTTCGGGATCACATGACATTACTCACATGGAGTTTCCTCATTCGGAAATTTCCGGATCAAAGGTTGTTAGGCACCTCCCCGAAACTTATCGCAGCCATACTACGTCCTTCATCGCTCGTCAGAACCAAGGCATCCACCGTACGCCCTTAACATTCCTATTAGGAAATGTAAAAACCAAATGTAATTGTCTCGACCACTCGAGACGCATACATGTTCACTACAGATGTACCTTTTATATTTTTCATCTGCAATGCTTATCTTACTTGTTTTTATGAGCTGTTTCCTCAGGAGAAAAGACCCCAAATTGTATTGGGATAAATGCCTGAGAAACAGAATTTAGTTGTCAAACAACGCACCACTATTTTTGTAAAAGAAAAACCGCTTTTTCAAGCGGTAAACCTCAAGAGTCTTGAGTGATTAGGCGCTTGATTATTGTGGGGTTTTTCTTAACATTTCTGAGTGATAGTGCCTAGTATACACGACCAAAAATAGATGTCAACCACTTTTGTAGCAATACGCACTCATCCATTATTCGAATGCTAATTTAGTGACGAAAATCACAACATAGTCTCTTTTATACATCTTGGTTTCAAACTTTAACGCAACGAGTCTGTTAATAACCTCGTGAGGCTTCTCAAAGCCTCACACAGCACGAGGACAATCGTTGAGCTGGCACTGTGTACTCTTTTGATTTCTCGCGTCGTCACCTGACTAAAGTCAGTCCGCTTATCAGGATGTCTTCTTTGGTTGATAACGCCTGGACATTCGTCTATAGACATAGTTAAAGCAGCTGAAAAACATGCTAAGTCAGAAGTGTTGCGAGAAGAACCTCAAGTTGGAGCATCGGGCGAAAATGCTGTTTGAAAAAAACTATAACTTAGTTTTCCTTCTCCATCTTAGAAGGTAGCGGTTGAAGTAAGAAGTATGAAGTTTGTACCACTCTTTGAAGTACCAGCCTTAGTAGTTACTTTGACTTGCGTGGTAGCTGGAGGAAAAGAACATTTTTTATACAATAACATATTTATGTTAAAAGTCAATTTTTGCGCCGGTACCTTCAAGAATCTAACGCAACACCAGTCATCTGATAAAAGAACTCATAAGAGCTTCAATCACTACCCGCTTTTCTTGTGTGAGATGACTATGTTTTGTATGCTGAGTTGGACACATACTTGTTGTGATTATTGGTTGTTAAAGCACACCCAGTATATCCCAGCAGGTATTTGTTGTTTATATCAGCTGATTACTGATATGAGTTTGTTGCGTTTGAGGTTGGAATTTAAGTATCCCCTTTTATTCTATTCTCCCATGATAGTTGTTGATGTCTGTTTTCAGAATAAATTCTCAGTGGGAATTAAAGGTACCTGACCACTTTCCTCATATTTATCTTTCGGCGTGTATGACTTCGCCATTTACATATTTATTTTCGGTCAAAATTGAAACAACCAAATGCCCAATGTCTTCTGGTGTATTAACTTTTCCACACCTCGATTCTTTTTTAACTTGTTCTTTCAATGCTTCAGTCATCCACCCCGTGTCTGTCGGACCAGGATGGAGTGCGTTTATAACAATATTCAGTTTGGCAAGTTCTGGCGCGAGTTGTAAGGCAAGCATTTCAAGCGCCGCTTTCGTTATCGTGTAAGGAATTTTATGCCCGCCCATGCTTCCAAGCGATTGCCCCGATGTCATACTGATTATGTGTCCAGCGTTTCCTCTTTTGACAAATTCCCTACACAGCATAGCGACGGCACGAACATTAACAGCATAGTGTTTATCTAGTATCTCTGACGAGAGTTCGACGAACGGGATTTCAAAATCGTGGCAAGCGTTGTTGATGAGGATGGCGGGTGCGCCAAGTTCTTTCTCAGCCGCTTGAAAAAGCTTCTCGGCAGAATCGAGAGCCGACAAATCAATTTCCGCACTTCCAACTCGCACACCGAATTGCCTCAATTCGGTGGCAAGAGTGGCAGGGTCGTTTTCGCTATTTTCGGAGTAGGTTTCTTTGTCGTATGGTCGCCAATAGGTAAAGAAAATATCACCGCCATTTTTGGCAATTTCACGACAAATTGCCGCACCAATTCCGGCGGTTCTTCCGACTCCTGTAACCAATGCCAGTTTGTTTTGAAGTGGTTTCATTTTAGTAGTTTATCAGCAGTAACGCCGAGTGCGTCATCAACTTTAAGAGAACTCACGAGTGTAGCTACAATTTTTCCAACCCATGAGGCGAGGAACCAACCAACTACAAAGAGAATAACCGCAACAATAATATTTGGAACGTACATGACAATGTTCTCAAATACACCGTAGAAAGAATCTTTGAGTGTGAGAATAAGTTCTGATTCTTGATTCATAAATTTTTTTAAAGGACATGCGTATGCCTTGTTCAGGCTTATTTTAAGTATAACTCTTTATAGAATCATTCGCACTGACTTCATTCCCAGTCTCTATGCTACTTACCTACCGAATCGCCATCTTTTCAATGAGTCGCTCGTGCTGAAAGTCTAAAATATCTCGGACAAATTTATCGTACATCTGAACACGATAAAGAAAGTCTTGTGTTTCGAAAAGTGCATATACTAAATCTTTTCCAATCTCAGCTTCGAGTTTACGAACCTCACCTTCTACAAAAGACCTGTTCAAACTATCTCCGACAATCAAGATATCGACTCGATTTTCGGCACTATTCAGAAACACACCTGAGACTGCAAAAAACTTTACTCGCCCTGCTTTTTTAAATCTGTCTGCAATGGCATTACGATCCAAAAATTGAAAATCAAGAAGTACCTTTTTTAATGTTTCTCCGTACTCAAACGCCGTATTCATTGCAAAACCTACAACTTTCTTCTTTGCATATTCAGTGACTACTTTTTTACCCTTCTTTACTTTCTTTTCGAATTCCTTTACATATACCTTTTCTTTGACAAAAGAAATCTTTATAAGAAGATTGAGTTCTTTCTTGACGTCAACAAGTTTAGACTGTGCGCGTTTAGTGAGTGTTTCAGCGTCGTAGGCAGTGGTTGGGTTAAACAAAAAAGTTCGCAACAACTTTACGCGCAAAATACTACCAAATAGTTTTCCTAAAATATCCATATGGGGGAAGTATAGCAGATTATGTTTTAATCTAAGAAACTACTTAACTGTCACCGATTTTGCAAGATTACGTGGTTTGTCTGGGTCAAATCCCTTTACTTTTTCGGCATGATACATCAAAAACTGAAGCGTAATTGTGATTACCTGTTCACTTACACCCATAATAATATTAAATCTTGTACATCAAGAACTATAAAAACACGTTTAGTTGCAAAAAAAATAAATCCTGTATGAATTACGATATTTGACATAGGGTCAGAAAAAGAGAGAGTGCCATGTGTGAGAACACTGAGGTCGGTGAAGTAAATACATCCGAGCAGATATCGGATGCAATACAAGAAATAAGGTGTTTGTTAGATTCAATCGAAAAGCGAAACTATCGAACTCAAATGAATACTGACTTACCTCAGGAGGTTTTATCTTTCTTGAGGGCAAATGAAAACGACGCAGAAGAAGCCTTGAAAGCACTCAAAAATTTTGAGAATATTCTTCAAAAATCCGTAGACAATGAAGTTACTAGGCTTCAAAAAACAAATAAGGACCTCGAAGAGCAACTGAGAGCATCTATCCCGAAACACACCCTCGCGGAAATGTTTCGTGTATAAAACAATGAATCGAAGAGCCACCTTGCAAAAGTAGTGGTTCTTTTTATACACATACAAAACCCACACATTTCTGTGTGGGTTTTGTATGTGAGACAAGAAAACTTATTCAAGTTCCACTTTGTCACGTATCATTTTCTGACGAAAATGTACGCTACCCCGCCTCGCAGTTTTGCCTTTTGCTTCGCTCAAACAAAAACATTGCTCCGACTAAAAAGTGGCAAATAACTTCGTTATTTGAGTTCTACTTTTCCTCCAGCTTCTTCAATACCCTTTTTAAGAGCATCGGCTTCAGCTTTCTTCATTCCAACTTTTACATCCATAGGAGCTCCATCTACCATGTCTTTTGCTTCCTTAAGACCAAGACCAAGTGCTTCCTTGATTACTTTCATAACCGCGATTTTTGCTTCGCCAGCTGATACAAGGTGAAGTGTGTATGCGTCTTTTACTTCAACCGCTTCACCTGCTCCGGCAGCTGCTGGAGCTGCAACCGCAGATGCAGAAACACCAAAGTGACTTTCGAGTGTCTTTACTAATTCATGAAGATCGAGCACTGACATAGTCTCGATATTCTTTACGAAGTCTGCAAATTTTGCAGGTACTTCTTTTTTTATGTCGTCCATACTTTATTTTTTAATTGTTTACTAAAGTTAGTTTACAGTTTCTTTCTGTTTTGCGATTTCACTTACTGCCACCGCAAGCCCACTGATTGGCGACTGGATAAGCATAAGAATCTGAGCGATGAGTGTCTCGCGTGAAGGGATAGTAGCGATTGCAGACATTTCTGATGCAGTCATATACTTTCCTTCAAACACACCACCGATTATAGAAAGCTCGTCTTTATGAGTTTTGTAAAACGCATGTACTTCACGTGCTGGAATAAGAAGATCTTTTCCATACGCAATAGCAACTGCGCCAGCAAGCTCTGGCTGAACGCCTGAGACATTGTTGGCATCGAGTGCACGTTTTAGGAGTGTTTTCTTTGTAACGGTAAGGCCAACGCTTTCTACTTGGAGCTTCTTTCGAAGTTCGTTTGCATGATTCACCTTGAGTCCTTGGAATTTTACAAAAACAACAGATCCCGCATCACGCACCATGGTTGTTATCCCTGAGACAAGCTCGCTTTTTTTTGCTCGTGATATTGCCATAATGTTGTAATAGGTTCAAACGCACAATTACTTGTACGGTAAATCTTTTTAAAGTAGAGATGAATTAGATATAAGCTTTCGTATATATCTAACTCCTCGGCAGGACTTATTGTTGCCTACTGTCTACGGATTTACCCTTTCAAAATAGCACAAAAGTAAAGTGATGTCTATTGCTTATATAAACCAGTAATGGTGGGTGAGATTCTATTCAAACTTAAAAAATTTTTGAAGCGCACCCTCTTGACCTGGTGCAGAGCCTTGATCATAGTGTCCTGACACACCAAGCAAGAAAATAGTCGACCCAATAATAAGAAGGAAGAAGAAAGACATTTTAAATACCGGGTGATCTAACATGTATATAGTATATCGCACTTTATCTTGAAACAAAAAAACCTGCTAATAGTTGGCAGACTACTATAACGAATGTATGAAAAGGATCCGTTAGACTTGGAAATTTTTATTAATAACCTCTCACATTCCTACGACATGAATTGTATTTGTAAAATAAACGACTCTTACCAAAAAACTTTATCTAAAAAACCACACAACAACCGCCGCCACTGTTCCGGTAAGTACAGCTCCCCATGCAATATCTGAAATCACAATTACGAGTGGCCAATTTTTAAGGATCGCCATATTAGTGAGTGTAAATGTTGCGTAAGCAAAGACTCCTAATATTGCCCCATTGATAAATGCCGCTACTAGTGAGCCAGTCTTAAGCGCGGGCAGAATAGCAAAATAAACAATTCCAAAAATATAAATCACGTAGAAAAATAACGCTGGAACCAACATAAACTTTTCAGCCAAAAGTTCAGGAACTTTTGAACGGTAGAGCGGCGTTACAACGTACGTAATAAAGAAAAGATCCAGAGCTGCAAATACCACAAACGCTGATGCAAAAAGTGAAAGAAATTGTGTCATATATAGTAAGTATACACCCAATTATTTTTCTACAAGAGTTTCAGCCACCTTATTCATCTCTCCTGCCCCGAGTGTGATAATAATAGTGTCTTCTGAAAGCAATTTAAATTCTGGAAGAAAGGTATCTGTGAATAAGAACGCAGAAGTACCATTTGTCTGAATTGCATCAATAAGCATCTCTGCAGATATGTCCCCAGCGTCCACTTCACGTGCTGCATAAATAGGTGCAACGTACACCCTACTCACGTCCGAAAAAGCTTCCGAGAAATCTTTAAATAAAAGCCTCGTTCGTGAAAAAAGATGCGGCTGAAAAAGAGCAATTATTTTTTTGTCAGGATATTTTTCTTTGAAACCCTTGAGTGTTGTACGTATTTCTGTTGGGTGGTGACCATAGTCGTCAAAGACAAGTGCCCCGCCTGCAGTTGCGCCTATATATTCAGAACGCCGCCATGTGCCAGCAAATGTTTCTAAATATATTTTTGAGTCTGATTGAGCAATACCAAGAATCTCACCAACCGCCGTTGCAAGTCGTGCGTTTTTCTTCATGTGTTCACCTGGAACAATAAGATTGAAGTCGTACGGCATGTCAAACACATCAATCACTGTTCCCTGCACCCCACTTATAATATCTGCTATATACGGAAGTGTTTTGTCAACAATCACAAAACCATCCTCAGGAACTTTTTCAACAAACACCCTAAACGATGCGATTAAGTTTTCCATTGTGCCATAGTAATCAAGATGATCATTGTCTATGTTTGTAATCACTGCAATCCACGGATCAATTTCTAAAAAAGATTTTTTGTACTCGCATGACTCTACTACCAACAAATCTCCATTACCTGAAATAAAATTAGTGCCATCTTTTGCAAGCAAGCTTCCTACAATTACCGTCGGATCTTTTTCTGCCATGCGTAAAATATGTGCAGTCATTGCAGTTGTACTTGTTTTGCCATGAGAACCCGCAACTGCGATTGCTTTCTTATTCTTTGAAATGATTCCTAGCCCTTGCGCATAGGTAAATGTCTGGATGCCAAGTTCTCGAGCACGTACAAGCTCCGCATCATCATCTTGAAGCGCAGCCGTATAGAACACGCGCTCAATATCTTCCATGATGAGTTGTGGGTGATGACCAATGGTTACTTTAACGCCCTTTGTTTGTAAAAGTGCGGTTATTTTTGAGTCTATTTGGTCGGTGCCAGTGACTTCGTACCCAAGATGCACAAAATATTGAGCTAATGCAGAAAGCCCAATCCCTCCAACGCCAATACAATGAATTCTCCCTTTTTCCATAGTCTTTATTTTATATGTAAATCAGACAAAAGATATATTGACCGAAAATGATTTTCAGAGTATAGTACGTATCACTTAGTAACCTATTTCGTTCACCACTTTGAAAGAAAAAGACAAAACAAGAATCAACGAACAAATACGCGCACGAGAAGTGCGGGTAATTGATCCGCAAGGTGGAAACTTGGGAGTTCTAAGTATCGAAGATGCGCTTGGGCGCGCTCGAGCATTACAGCTTGACCTTATTGAAGTAAGTCCTGGTACAGTTCCCCCTATTGTTCGGATAACGGACTATGGCAAATACCAGTACGATACGTCAAAAAAGCTCAAGGATGTAAAGGCAAAAGCAAAAGTTACTGAAACAAAAAGTCTTCAGGTAAAATTAGGAACGGGAGATAATGACCTTGAAATAAAGGCTCGCCAGGCATCTAAGTGGCTCAAAGAAGGTCACCGAGTACAGTTTGACCTTTACCTTCGAGGCCGCGAGAAATACCTTGAGGAAAACTTCCTCAAGGGACGCCTCGAACGAGTTCTCATTCTCCTTACTGAAGATTACAAGATTGCTGAGCCTGTCAAAAAAACTCCCAAAGGAGGATTTATGGTTACCATTGAACGAAAAAAATAGGACACCCGTATGAAAACAAACAAATCATATACAAAACGACTAAAAGTGACCAAAACTGGAAAAATACTCGGAAGAGCACCAGGCTTTAATCACTACAACGCAAAACAAAAGCGTACAAAACAACTTGCTGGTAAAAAAGCTGTTCCTTTCAACATGACATCACGTGAGAAACGTCAATTTCTCCCTGGGCTTGTTAAAAAAGTAAAAACATTTAAATAATTATATGCCACGAGTAAAAAAAGGAACTATTGGTGCAAAACGACGACGTTCTGTACTTAAAGCTGCAAAAGGCTACCGTCATGGACGAAGTACAAAGGAGCGAGAGGCTAAAGTAGCTCTCACTAAAGCTGGAGCGCACGCATTTGCTCACCGAAAAGACAAGAAAAATGACTTCCGTCGACTCTGGAGCGTTCGTCTTAATGCTGCACTTCGAGAAAACGGATCTACCTACAGTACTTTCATTGGTGCTGCTAAAAAGGCAAATGTTCTTCTTAATCGAAAAATGCTTTCTGAAATTGCTGCCGAACATCCAGAACTCTTCAAAAAAGTTCTTGAGAAAGTTAAATAACACTACCCTTTCCCTTTCAAACAAAAATACCACACTTATGTGTGGTATTTTTTTTGAACTCAAAATTAGGCGTTTTTTATTTGTATAGTATTTCTTAGTAGGAAAATTAATTCGGTCCGAAGCCAGGAGCCCTACCGTAAGCTCCAAGTATATCAAAATAAGATGCCGGTCGTTCACAGGTATATGCCAAAATATTGTTATTATCAGGTCCGTCATAACAGAGACTGTCGCGCAATGCTGGCGTATCACACGAATCATATACCTTCATACCCACAGGGCACGCTGGTGTTGTTAATGGGAGGGCTTCTGGGTCAAAGGTTCTCCATAAATATTGGTTTGCCTCAGTATTTGTTTCTTCTGGGCCCAAACCAAATCTTCCCATCCAACAATCTGCACGTATCACATCTCCATTCAAGCAAACTTTTGTTGATCTAAACAAAAGCCAAGGTCCCTGACTAAAATCAAGTTTTGTGCCTGCAGGATAGGGTCTACCCAATCTGTATTGTTCGATATCAGGATGACTCATCATCGAATCATGAGTCGGAAGCTTTTCCTTATAAACAGGTGCGTAGTACTGAGGAAATATTTTGAGCGCTACGTATGGTCCATAGCTAATTGAATATCCATCGTCTGTTCTTCGTTTAGTTATTTCTGCAAGATCTTCGGTCAAAACAGTAGTTATGTAGTAAGTACCTCCTGGTTTTACATAGCAGTATCCTGATTGAGTTAGGCCCGTTGAAGTGGAACGTCCATCTCTGCCAGATTTACTCATAAATTCTTTGTCAGAAACAATATCAATTAAATAATCCTCCGAATATTGGGACGGATCGACACAAGCACCTGAGGCACGTGTAATGTCATCTATACGTTTTTGTTCAGCGCGGTATCTTTTGTATGTATCAGATTGAGCAAAAACAGGATCTGACCCCACGTAAGCTAGATCTTGTGGCATAATTGGCCTTCCTCGTGCTATCCATGCCTCCTGGTACTCTTTTGCAATTAGCGATTTGTTGCTGTAAAAAGCTATCACTTCATCATAATAGTCTTGCCATGGGCATTCGCTGACGAAGGCCATTCTACCCGCATGCCCTAACCCCCCAATGGGGTATACGCTACCATGAAATGCGAAGGATTATTGATGTAAGAAATTGGACTTCCAACAGGTGGTACCTGTATCTGGTATGAGACGTAGCCGAGAGGTTTGATGGCGAAAGACATCCATTGTCCTGGAGCATTTTTAGTCAAAGGAAACGTTCCTCCATATACATCCTCCCATGTATAAAAAGGGTTTGAAGGGTTGTGTGGGGTATATCTATTCTGGTTTACATAGAATTTATATTTACTCGGCACCTGCTTACAGTTAGGATTCATCGGCTGCGGTAACCCTTGTGGACTGTAAGTAGTAGAGCTTGGGTTGCCACCTAATGTGTTACCTTGGTTTGCTGTTGCAGGGAGAGTAGGGCCAGTGCCGGGGGTTGAAGCAGTCCCCTTGTCATTTAGAGTTACACTCACCGTATTAACTACCTTGTTGTTCACACTAAGAGAAAGCGAGAGTGTCTCTGCTTGCTCCTATACAGAGTCAGACTTAGTAATGAGTGTTACTGTCTTTTCTTTAAGTCCACCTTTGTAGAAGGTAACGGTTGAAGTAAGAGGTGTGAAGTCAGAACCTGCCTTTGCAGTACCAGCCTTAGTAGTTACTTTGACACGTGTAGTAGTAGTTAGATTAGATGGTGCCACAATGACTACTTTGAGTCTGTCACCTTCGGTGACAGACAGACTACTCTGTTTGAATGTTATGGAGGGAGTGGAGGCGACTTGCGCTGATTGAGAGGTTGTAGGAAGAGGTAAGAGTACAGAGGCAGAGAGGACAAGGACGCACACTCCGAGGAGAGAGTGGGATAAATGATTTCATAGGGGGAATTGTAACATGGGTTGGATGGTTGGAGGAAGGGGTTTCAGTGCAATATTTATTTTTTTAGTTTAGTGATTCCTAGTGTTTGCTCCCCTGTTGATTCAGCAACCTATGACACCAATGTTAGTTATTGAATATCGGGTACTGGAAGCATAGAGTCGAGTATATAATTCTTACTTAGTTTAAATATGATTACATTTGTGGCCTCGATATACTTCTTACCCCGTAGTATGGCCGCAGCAATACGATGCGAATCACCACTATTATTATCAAAAAAAACTTTTCCATCAGGCTGAACGTACATCCGCACTGTTCCTACTGGCGGCAATTCTGTAGGTAGTCCTGCGTAATGTTTTATAATTTCAAAACTTTTTGCTTCACCGTATCCATATGAGGACTTCCATGTTTTATTTGACGAAACCTAACGTCCCATCCAACTTTCAAAACCAGCAGCGTTAACAATTAAGTCAACAGGAATCTGTAGCGGCTTTTCATTATCGTAGTTGTTTGTTTCTGCTACTTTGTCCATACTCTCACAGTCAATCTGTTCGGTATCAAAGAATAGTTTTTTGCCAAGATAGGTTTCAATTTCATCGTGCCGAACATATCCCCACGACGTCTCATTATTCTCCTTATAGTTCCTAAACGGTGCTTTCTCCAGATTAAGTCCAGAAAGTTCTAGAACTTTGCCGATCATCTCATAAACTTGGTTTGCAACTTGTTCATTATTTATTACTCGCTCGTATTGCTCTTTAGAGATTTGGGCACCAAGTTCTTTTTTAATTTCTTCGATTCGTGTGAGCTCATCACGTCTCCGTGCCGTAGCACGATCCCCCTCTTGAAGCTCACTCACCTCCCTCGCCAAAACCTCTTCTAATTCATCGTCAACAACAAGAGAATGTTCTTGTGTGACTGACTCCGTAACATTTTCATCTTCCTGAACACCGAAAGATTTTGGAATAGTTGGTTCAATGGTTTGGCCATTAAAAGATATTTTATACTCAGGGAGTGTATAGTCGCGCAGTGGGGCAGGTAGTGGTAGTGGGACGGATTGAACACTAACTTCTTCTTGTGCCATGTCCGAAGATAACTCATCTGAAGACACAGATCTCTCGACTTGTTCTTCTTGGTCACCAGAAAAAACTTTTAAATTGCCCGAATTTCTACCGTAGGTTGTTCTTCCATATCCACCTGGTGCGGAATCATATCCCATAGAGTTGCAAAAAATAACTCCGGAAGCAACTTAAATAATTCCTGCAGCTGCTCTGTCTATTTTTACTAATTCAATCACCTTCTCTACGAGTCGTTTTGGGTCTTGATCAAAGACAATTTTTGCGTTTGGACGATTTCCTTTTGCGATGATATTTTGAATAACCTCATCTGTAGCCCATTCACCTTGCAAGACTCCAATTGGTTTATTGTCTTCAAATGCAATTGTAAACTCATGAATAGTGCCTATACGTCCACAACCAATAAGAACACCTTCACAAGAACGTATCAGAAGTAAATCACGTCCCGGAAAACCAAACCCTGTGTAAACAACCAAGTCCATATAATCTGGTGGAAGTTTGTATACTTCTTTGTGTTCTTTAATATTTGCTGCCGGCGAAAGACCAATAGAAATACCGCCTTCTGATTTTGTACCCATTGCAGACCATAAAGGAAAACCTGTAGTCGCGCCCGTTACAAGCGTCGCACCTTGTCTTCCAATTTCCCTACCAAGTTCTATTGCTTTTTCACGTGCGTCAATACCACAGTGACCGATGTCTGCCGCACCTGAAACACAGAGTACAATTGGAGTTTCTTTATGTATAGTCATATATTTTTATCATTGTATCAGTGGCACGATTACTTTGTCACCCTTGTCAGGAACAGACACGTCGAGATTATATGTGTCCTTGATTCTCTGTGCGAGGAATAGAGACGATTTAAGTTCGCCTAAAATAACAAAAACCTTCTTTAATTTACCTACCATTGGTTCAATAAATGAAATAAGGTCATCAGAATCCTTGTGCGCTGAATATCCTGTGAGGGTTTCTATTTTCGCCCGCACTTCAACTTCCACACCAAAGAGTCGTACTGTTTTAATACCATCAACCAAAATACGCGCAAGTGTCCCAGGTGCCTGATATCCAACAACTAAAAACGTTGCGTGGGGATTATTCAAATAATTCTTTGCATGATGCACTACTCGCCCACCATTCATCATACCTGCCCCTGCAATAATAACTTTTGGTCCAGGTACTTCCCGAATCGCTTTTGATTCTTCGCTGTCTTGCACTCGGGTAAGTCCAGGAAAATCAAATACATCGTCCGATCTCATTCTGTCTTGAATATCTTTATTTAAAAACTTTTTATGTCGTTTAAAAACATCAGTCACTTTTATAGCAAGAGGCGAATCTAAATACATTGGTATCTGTGGAATTTCTTTTCCTTCCACCATATTATTGAGCTCAAACAAAAGTTCCTGTGTTCGCTCTACCGAAAATGCCGGAATTACCAATATTCCTTTATCTTTTACTGTTCGTAAAATTATATCTTTCAATTTTTGCTTTCGCTCAAAATGCATTTCGTGATTTCTATCTCCATACACGCTCTCAATAGCAAGGTAATCGATATCCCGCATCATTTCTGTGTCAGACATGAGTGTTGAAGGAGTATTTCCAAGGTCACCTGAGAACGCAATTTTTGTCCCTCGATATGAAAAGATAACCATCGAAGACCCTAAAATGTGCCCTGCGTCACGAAAAGTCACAGTGAGAGGTTCACCTCCGCAGTCGAAAATCATTGGCTCGTGATAATCTTTTGTGTCCCAATGAGCTAGCGCAAGATCAACGTCAGCTTGCAAATAGAGTGGTTCGAGTTGAGCTTCTTCAGCTGCCCTATTCACAATCTTCATACTATCCAACATCACAAGCTCACCTATTTCTTTTGTTGGTGGTGTGGAATATATCTGACCTCGGAAACCATCCTTAACAAGCTTTGCAATTTTGCCTACATGATCCAAATGACCGTGCGTGACAAAAAGAGTATCGATGGACGCTGGGTCATATGCAAATGGTTCATGGTTTTGTTCATCTGCATATCTACTTCCCTGTTCAAGGCCGCAATCTACCATAAACTTTTTGTTCCCAATTTCAAGTACAAAATTAGATCCTGTTACTGACCGTGCTCCATTTTCAAATGAAATTATTACTTCTTTATTCTGCATACCAATGTTTTTTGTGAGTTAGATAAAGTGCCGCCATACCACCTATTATGTCATTTATTAAATCAGAAGTCGTATCTATTATATTGGTTAGATTCATAGTTTGTACGTGATACATAACGCTCATAGAAAGTTCAAATATTTCCCAAAACGATCCTATAGTCAGGACAAACAAAAGAATCAGCACCCAAAAATAAGCTTTGTCTATTTTTTTGGGATACAAAGAATACAAAGACACACCGAGCAATGCAACTACGAACCCTCCCAAAAGATGCATAGGAATATCTAGCCATTTGTACGCAAAATATAATGCATTTGTATCTGCATGCCAATGAATAGCAAGTATCACAAGCGAAAGAAAAGCGGTTAATGCGTATGGGCGACTGAGCATAGATGCATTGTACCAGAGTGCAGAAACAAAAAACACCAACCGTTTCGGGTTGGGGTTTCAATAGGTGCCGGAGGTGTACCTGAACTAAGAAATTCAAGTGGGATCACTCATATATGTACCACGGCACATATAGATGTTGTGTTCCCTAAACAATGTTTAAGAAAGATACACATACGACACCTACATAAAGTATACAGGTCTCTATTCCTCAGTCAACACCTTCAAATTGTGCAGAAAGTTCTTCGCTTCAAGTTCATTTATTTTTATCATTGCACTCATTTTTACTTGTTCAAACACTGTTCGTGGAGCTTTATATGTTACAGTGAGTGTAATGTAAGTAACACCCGCATCTTCATGAAGCTCGTAGTTCCACTCACTTTCTGCATCACCAATAGTGCGTGCCGAATATATTTTTGGAGACTCAATCTGCTTTACTTCCCATACGCCGTCTAGTGTCACCCCGAGCATTTTGTATTTGTAGTTGTACGTTGAACCTTCCTTGAGTGGAAATTCTGATATATTACTATTTTCTATTGAACCCGTCATCGCTTTTGGTGTTTGATTCGGGTCGACAATGAAGTCAAATACTTTTTGTATAGGTGCATGAATCATTTCACTTACTTGTACGGTGAGGTGTTCCATGTTTTTTTAATCATATCATAATAATATACTCAAAAAAACTACCAGGTAATACACTTGTTTACTTTTTGCCCCAGTAATTCTATAAATAATTTGTATTCCTCTGCGTCCATCACTGAATACCCTTCATTTTGGACGATCCTAATCAAGTCAAGCCTAAGCTTTTCTAAATCGTCTGACTCCTCTGCAACCATCTCTGCCTCATAGTAAAATATTCCAGGTACCGCTTCAACAAGCGACCATTCTACTTTTTTGTAATCATAAATACTCTTTCTTCTGTGCATCCATTGTCCTTTTTTTGAGCCAAAATGTTTCACTAATTCTTTTGCATCTTCAAGAAGAATTTCACCAAGATTGAATGAATTTTCTGTTCGAGCAACATTATTATCAGACATTTTTCTCTTTATCATTATTTCTGTTTTACCATTGGTGCGACGGAGGCGAATATCAATTTCCCGTTTCGTTGGATCCGAATCATAGCCAGGAGTATCTTGCAACAAAATCATTTCTCTGTCCTGTATTTCTTTTAATACACCATGCTCTGTAAAAAAGGAGTTTGCATTTTTAAACTCTTCTTGTGTTAATCTTCCTCTGATTTCTATCTCAACCATATATGTAACTGTTCGGTTTTATTCCTTAACCCCATCAAGATTTACATCATAAAGCATTGCTTCGGATACAAGGCGATAACTCAAGACTTCTTCTTTGGTAAACCAAATAGCAACTTCTCGATCATATGCATCCACTCCATCTGATGGGTCTGTACAATGAATTAAATTTCTCATTCCACGACTACCATCTGTGTCACACAAGAAATATGAGTCAAGCGCGTAGTCGCCACGAATTGTTCCCGTATCTGCTGTTGATGGCTCTGTACTTCCCACAATACGCTTCACTACTGCTTGCGATTGGTTGCCTTCTAGAACAAGCGACACAACAGGACTCGCTGTCATAAAGTGAACCATGGCACGAATAATATCTTTTCCATACTCAATAGATTCTTTTTCAATTGGCATTCCAAGCTTTGTTTTATTTTCTACAATATTCTTGCCTTTTTTTTCATACCAAGCATCGTCTTTATTGTAGTGTGCCCACAGTTTTACCTCTTCAGCGCTGTGCATTTTCATAGCAACAATTTTAAGTCCAATACGCTCAAAACGCTGAACTATTTCTCCCACAAGGCCGCGCTGAATGGCATCTGGTTTTAAAATTACAAATGTACGTTCTTTCTTTGGGTGTGTCATATACCTATCAGTATAGCAAAAAGCTATGAAGGATTGAATTTTTTAGCAATTTCTGCCTCAATTTCTGCCCTATCACGACCAAACGTCATATATGAAAGCTCCTTGAGTGCTGGAATAATGTCTGGATTACCTTTAAAGGTATCAACGGTTCTAATATTAAATGGCTTTTGAGGGATTCCCCGTGAAAGCAACTTCACATATGCATTACGACTTTCAATCTTCAAAATATCATTTGCTGTAAATATTGGCTCAAATTGTTTTGCTAAAAATTCTGAATCTTCAACACCAACACGGAAGACAGCCATAGAACCTACGTTTCCAAATACCGCACCTTTAATATTTTCTGGGATCTGACTAATGTACTGGTGTGCAATATTTAAACTCAAGCGATATTTTCGCGCTTCAGACAAAATAGACGATATCGAGTCTGTAGTAACATTTTGGAACTCATCGATATATAAATAAAAGTCATTCATCTTTTGTCCATACATATCCACACGTGAAAGTGCTGCCATTTGAATTTTCCCAACAAGAATAAGGCCAATAAGATTTGCATTTATATCTCCAAGACGACCTTTCGAAAGGTTCACAAGGAGAATCTTTTTGTTATCCATAACATCACGGAAATTAAATGCAGAATGTTCTTGCGCAATAACAGGGCGCATAATGTCGTTTGAAAGGAAGTTGTCGAATTTATTAGTGATATATGGAACGTAGTTTTGTAAACCCTGATCACCTGTTGTCTTTTCAGCATTTGCCCAAAACTGTAATACAGATGCTATGCGACATTTTGATAGTTTATACGTCCGGTACTCTTTATCTGAGAGTACACGAGAAATATCAAGGAGAGTATTACCACTTTCTGGATGATCCATCACTAGGAGCGCTGAATTACGGAAGTATTGTTCGAATGCAGGTCCTCCAGATGCCTTCATATCAAAGAGTTTGTTGAAAATACCTAAGAGTTCATTTACAACAAATGTTTTCTGTTCAGGGAAACGTATATCATATTCGAGCATGTTGAGTCCCATTGGGCGCGCTGTGTATGCTGGATCAAAATAAATAACATCTTTTACGCGTTCTGGTGGAATCGTTGCCAAAATATCCTGAATATCGGTGCCGTGTGGATCTATAAAACAGCATCCATCGCCATTTTGGATATCCTGAATAATCATATTTTTCATGATACCTGTTTTACCAGTTCCTGTTTGTCCTATCACATACATATGTCGCATGCGATCGTCTGGTGTCATAAAAACTTTCGTTTCTGTACCACGATAATTATTCACACCAATAAGCGTCCCTGATGCAGGGAGATCAAGTGGTGCGGGAGCCTGTGCTGCTTGTGCAGTTTTGAGTTGATTTGAACCTTCTGTCGAGCTCGGAAAATGCGCAAGTGTGGTGAGTTCTTTTATATTAAGAGCGAGCGATTCACTTTCACGAAAAATACGATAACTAAAATCATGAAATAAACGCGTGTTTGCTTTTGCTTTTTTTACATCAAATGTAAGTTGATTTCCTTTTGTTTCCGTAAATTGATGGAAACCAGAAATAATATCGCGAATAATTCCCTGTGCGCGATCTACAGTATGCGCTGAAGCGATTACGCGAATATTAGCCTCAACAATAGTGCTTTTTATTTTTTCTGCAATAAGACGTGTTGCTTCTTCTTCCACATGAGACACTTTTGTACTTGCTTCTTTTTTTCCACCAAATACAAAATTAAGTGTTTTTTTACCAACATAATACACAGTACTTTCTTCCTTTACCGCTTCTTTAAGCGTCATGCCTTGTTTTATTTTATCGAGCATTTTGCCATACTTCTCTATAAACTTTCCCCCAGCGGGACGAATAAGAAACTGTATCGCCGCACCTTCGCCTGTATGTTTTAATTTTGAAAAAGAACTCAAGATAACCTGTACTGGATCTGCTTCAAACTGATCGTATGTTTTTATTGGGAGCGCTGCTGTTTCCTTGAATTCAGCGGTCATACCATATGATGCCCCTTCATTATTAAAAATATTATAATCATTTGCCTGTTCTTTTAACCTTGCCTTTGGATACACTCCGATAATCTGCTTTTCAAAGAGCTCTTTACGTTCACGAGGAATTGCTGCATAAAAAATAATTTCGTCACTCTCAGCCGAAAGTGCTATCTCAAATGAAAAATAGTTTTTATTTGAATTATCCTTACCATCTGAGATAGCAAGCATTCCAGCATAAAACTGCTCCATAGCTGACACAAGTTCTTTAAACGACTTACCCTTATCACCCGCTTCTTCCGCTGGAAGGGAGATTTCGTAAAGAATCATATCCACTCCCTTCATTTCTTCGGGTGCACGACGTGCATCTTTTGGATCCTGACCTGAAGCGATATATTGAACTAAAAAACGATGAAAATCATCATCAAGTGACGGGTTTTTCATTTGTTCAAGCACAGACAGTGTGTTGCGTAATCCTTTATCTAAAAAAATCCCTAAAAGCTCGCTTATTTTTTCGTCTGTCGCTCGTGGTACCAGATTGAGTACAATACTTCCCAACTCATGATCAGTGAGAGCGTGTGCCGGTGCAAGTGCTTTTTCTATCGGAATCTGCTTATAACTTTCAACTTCTATCTTTATGATTTCAGGAGTAGTGAGTTGTCCACCTGTTTCTTTCATTTGATTTTCACGTTCAAGCAACTTCGAACGCAAGTACGCAATTTCCTCATCAGAATTTTTGAATTGTTGTGGCAGAAACGTTGGATTCATACACCTAAGTATACCGCACCTTTAGAGATAAAAAATATTCCTTTTAATTAAACAATTAATACACAAATATTAGTCAGGACAAATTTGTATACCGAGCCGAGATATATATTTATATTGTAATAAAAAAAGATCCCTAAAAATCGAGGGTCAAACAGTTTTAAAAAAACTATTTTAAAGAACAGTAAATACGAAGCGGCGCTTAGACTTCGGTGACCACTCTTCGTCAAGATTAAATTCTTTGTATACGATAATGTCTACTGAATTAATATTTGTATAAATTTGAACGATACTTAGTTTATTTCGTTCTTCCAGCAAGAACCATGTTCCTGCTCCTAGTATTAACCATTCAGGATAATTGGTACGAAAAGCCATTATTTGATGTTGGGTGAGTGTCAATTTCTTTAATTGCTCCAAACCGCCCAGTAATTCAAATATGCGGACATAATTTGTATCAGGAATAAGAGTTTCATCGTAAACTTGCACACAACCAACTGGCTTTGCTACATTATTTTCAATACAGTAGAAATCTGGAGAAAAAATAAATTGGTTACTGTTTACTCCTATTCTAATAGTGCCATCGCAGGCTGGGATTGGCAGTGCTTCTGCTCCAGAAAGGAGGTGTAGGTACGGACTAATGCTTATACTCATTGTATTTCTCTGGTAGTTAAAATGAACAACACAAATACAATACAAAAAAACCACATTTGTGTCAATTTTTAATATGACAGTATTTATACTCCAAACACCCGCTTTCTATTTTTTTCAAACTGATTCTGAACATCTTCTATTGTGATATTTTTTAGCTCAGCTATTTTTTGGTAAATAAGTGGTACAAAAATTGGCGTGTTTTGAATTCCCCGATGCGGCACAGGTGTTGCGTATGGACTGTCTGTCTCTGCCATCAACATAGAAAGTGGCGCAGCTCTAATTACCTCATCATAATCATGTGTAAAAGTAATGACTCCTGTAAACGAAGTTAAAAATCCTAAAGCCCAAAACTGTTTAGCGATTGCGATATTACCGGCAAAAAAATGCACATTGCCCCGCACTTTTTCACCATACATTTCTTGATATTTTTTTATAATATGTAAAATATCTTCATACGCATCCATAGACTTTTTTGTCGGTCGACTATGTATCATTAAAGGAAGATCCAACTCAACAGCAAGTTCTATTTGTTTTTCAAAAAGTTCTTTCTGGCGGTACTTTTCATATTCTTCTCCTGTTTTCCAATTATCGTGTGCTGGCCAATAATAATCGAGTCCACACTCACCAGTGGCGACAACTTTTTTGTTTTTTGCAATTACTTTTAACCTCTCGTAATCAAAACTCTCAATTTTATCGACTGGGTGGATTCCTACCGTTGCAAAAACATTTTCATATTTCTCGGCACAAAAAACCGCAGCCTCTGATTCTTCATAGTCAGTACCCACGGTAATAATCCCTATTCCTTCTTTTGCGCATTGGGTAACTAATTGATCACGAGTAGCATTGTACTCAACTCCATGTATATGCGCATGAATATCAAAAAACCGATAGTTCATACTTAAGACAAACGATTAAAAAGAGGTTTTTCGGGGGTCGTATTTGTCCGGATACATTTTAGAATTTTTGCACTCGTTTTTGGTAAAAAAGGTTCGAGGTGTCGCGCGAGAACAGCAAGATCATACACCAAAGCAGTAATAAGTGCCTTTCCTTTTTCTGGCTCAATTTTTACTACTTTAAATGGCTCAGTTTCTTGAATCCGAATGTCTAGACGTTTTACCATTTGCATACAATATGCCATTGCCTCACGAAGATCATATTTTTCAAATGCTTCTTTATATGGTGTTGCAAAATGATTTGACTGCTCATGAAAAGGCTCTGTAAGGTACGTATTCGAAAGTTTCATGATACGACTAGTAAGATTACCAACACCATTTGCAAGCTGGGAGCTATATGAACTTCGGATACTTTCTCTTGATACCGGACTATCCTCAAATGAAGAGACATCGTGTGTCACTACAAAACGAATAACTTCTTCGGGTGCATGTGCGAGATCTTTAAACTCTTCGATAACATCAAATGGACTTACAACATTCCCAACAGACTTACTCATCTTTTGCCCATCTGGTCCTGTAATAAATCCGTTTATAATAATTTTTTGCGATGGAATAATCCCTATTGACATAAGCATTGCCTGCCACATTGCCGACTGTTGACGCGTGTTGTCTTTACCGCAATATTGCACAACCCCGAGAGAGTCATTCCACCACTTTTCAAACATACCCATGTCATGTGGCCATCCGACAGCAGCAATATAATTTACAAGAGCATCAAACCAAACATACATCACATGGTCTACATCACCAGGAACAGGGATTCCCCATGACATTTTTGACGCAAGGCGCGAGATACTAAAGTCCTGAAGACCACGCTCGATAAAAGCCTTCATTTCATTTAAACGAAATTCCGGCAATACGAAATTAGAACGACTCGTATACAAATCAAGAAGTTTTTGTCCATATGCAGAGTAGCGAAAAAAGTAATTCTCCTCATTACGGACTTCTATTTCATATGTCGGATGAATTGGGCACTTGCCTTCTGTAAGCTCGCTGTCTGTTTTCTCCAGCTCACATCCAATACAATATTTTATCTCATAATTTTTTTTGTAAATATCCCCGTTTGCATCAGCGAGACGCCAAAATTCTTGTGCTGCCGCAATATGATTCACGTCAGTAGTGCGAATAAAACTATTTGCAGAAATATTAAGCGTTGTTACTAGTCCCCGAAAACGAGCAGCATACTTATCTACATATTCCTGGGGAGTTATTCTTTGTTGTTGAGCAGCTTCGTACAACTTTGCACCATGTTCATCGGTGCCAGTATTAAAGAAGACTTCAAATCCTGCAAGTCGTTTATACCGCGCAACAACATCTGCTCGAATAATTTCCATTGCAAAACCAATATGCGGATCGGCATTCACATATGGAAGAGTGGTAGTAATATAAAAAGGGTTTTTTTCAGACATACATATTTTTTTTATTCATTTAAGATATTCGCCATAGTAAGTGCTTTATCTTTTCGAGCAAGAATATCACGGGTAAATTCAAGTATCGCAGCAGCAATTGGAACCGCAAGAATAAGTCCCCAGAATCCAAGTAAACTTGCCCCAATAAGAAGCGAGAGAATAACCATAAGTGGTGGGACACCAACCAATTTTTTATTTACGAGTGGTACCAAAACGTGATTCTCTAATTGTTGCAAAATAATATATAAACCTGTAACTTGAAGTCCTATTTCTGGGCCCCCTACCGTAAAACCAAGAAAAATAGCAGGAATCATAGCTAAAATTGGACCAAAAAGTGGAATGAGTTCAGCTATTGCAATTAAAATTGCAAGAAAGAGCGCATACTCCCGAAGTCCAATTGCCCACAATCCAATAAATGTCATTACACCCATAAGAAGACCCAGCACAAGTTGTCCCTGCATCCACTTTCCTATTTTCACCTGAGAACGCTTCCATAAATCAATTGCATACGCTTCGTCTTTAAGTGGAATGATAACGCGAATAAAATTTTCAATACCTTTTTCTTGCACCGCGAAATAAAACGAGATTACAGTAATCAAAACAAGCTGTGTAACACTGTTAAAAAGCGCACCCGCGGTATGAATGACTCCCCCGCCGATTCCAAAAAGAGCAGCTTTAATTGTTGAAATAATATCAACACTCTGCAACTGCGCCTGAAAATCACCTAAGATATTAAGCTCACTAAAATACGTATTTCCCTGTGCGAGAAAATCAAGACGCTCTAAAAAGTCTGGAATAGTAAGAATGAATCCAGAAAATTGTTCAATAAGTAGTGGAACAAAAAGATATATCACCGAAATAACAGTCGCAATGAGGCCTGAAAACACTATACCAACAGCAAAAGGGCGAGGAATTTTTATTCTTTGTAATCCACGAGTAAACGGGTCGACCGCTGAGGCAATAACAATAGATGCGAGAATGACAATTACCAACTCTTTCAAAAGAAAAAGTGCATAAATAAAAAGCAGGAAGACTACCGCCTTTATAATCGTGGCGAAGGTGATGCTTACGTTTATTGCTTTTTCAGATGGATGCATACTTCTAATTGTACGCCATTTTGTGATAGATGCAATTTTAGTTTTTAAACCATTTTTTAAATAGTTAACATATTTTGAATATATATAGTGTTAAAACTAGAAACTATTTATGAGTTCCTAGATCTTTTCCAAAAAAAGGAGTGTCATCGTGCTCCGTCAAGTGAAGCGTTTTTTTATTGCAAAAAGAGCACTCTCACTTTACTTTTTTGTTGTGCCAACTGTAACCACATACTCTTCCCCTTCTTTAAAAATAACCTTCGCTACTCTTTGTATGTCTACCGAGGTAACCGCTTTAAACTTTGCTTCAAGCTCTTTTGGAGTGAGAACCTTTTCTCCATCAAGTGCAAATCCTGACACATAGTCTGCGAGCGCAGATGATGTTTCTAATCCCATAAACAAAGAAGCAGTATACATCTCTTGGATCTTTTTTAATTCTCGCTCACCTACCAACTCTTTCTTTAAACGCTCACATTGTGTACGAATTGCTAAAAGAGCACTTTCTACTTTGTTGCTTGCAACTCCAGTATATATTCCAAATCTTCCCATTTGTACTTGAGCTCTATGATATGCACCCACGTAATAACTAATTCCCAACTCCTCTCGCATTTTTATAAATAACCGCGATGACATACCGTGCCCTAAAATTGAAGCTAAAATAGCAGCTACATATTTGTCTTTATGTGTGCGCACTAAACCTTTAAATGCGATTCGGATATGCGTTTGTTCTGTTACTCGCTCTTTATGTTGTATCTTTTTAGACTCAAGTGCAATTACTTTTTTTGAAAGTTCTTTTGATGCAATAGTTGGCATATCTTTAAACATCTTCATGACTTTCTTATATGTTGTTTGCGGGTCAATTTTCCCTACAATAGTTACAACGGTTTTTGCTGCAACGTAGTGAGTTTTACGATAGCTCAGGATTTGTGCTTTTGTAAAAGAGCGTACATTTTCTTTAGTCCCTCCTATATCCCAACCAGCAGGCTGATTGCCGTACATCGTACGCAAAAGAAGATCCGATGCAATGGATTGCGGATCATCTTCATACATTGCTATTTCGTCACACACAACTCCTTTTTCTTTTTCAATTTCTATTTCGGGAAAAGTAGAATTAAGATATATATCAGAAACAATATCTAAAATATGATCAAGGTGTTGTGGGCGCGCACGAACAAAATATGACGTTAATTCATTTCCTGTTGAAGCGTTTGATCCCGCACCAATCTCATCAAGTTCACGAGCTATTTGCCCTAATACTGGACGCTTTGTTGTTCCTTTAAAACACATGTGTTCCAAAAAGTGCGAGATTCCACTTGTTTCTTTTGTTTCATAAAATGACCCTGCTCGCACAGAAACATCCACCGTGACTGAAGCACTTTCTTTCATTTGCACAAGAAGTACAGTAAGGCCGTTTGGTAGAACTTTTTTGATTACTTTCATCTACACACGGTACCCTAAAATATGTAAAAAAGGTAGCGAACAAAAAAAAGACCGGACAACAAAAGATAGTGTGTCCGGCCAAAGCGCCCTGCGATGTGAAGGGGTTAAGCCTCCGCACTTACACTTTACGCTTCTTTTATGAATGCAACAAGATCTAGAATTGCAACTCTTTTTTGTGATGCATCGTCTCGCATGCGCACAGTAACAGTATCTTTTGTTTCGCCTTCAAGTGTTTCAAAGTCAACAGTAATACAAAATGGTGTTCCTATTTCATCTTGGCGACGATAACGTTTACCTATGTTTGAATTGTCATCCCACATCACACGGCCAAATTCTTTTTTCATACTTGTATATATTTCTCGTGCTTTAGTAACAAGCTCCGGTTTATTCTTAAGTAGTGGCGACACTGCACAGAACACTGGCGCAATATGTTTTTCAAAACGAAGAACAGTGCGCATATTTTCACCTTCACCGTCTTCGGTGTATGCACTACTAATAACCGCGAGTGTTGCTCTGTCTAGACCCACCGTGGGCTCAAGTACGTGTGGCACAATGTGCACCTTTGCTTCTTCATCAAAATACGTCAGCTTTTGCCCACTCCACTCTGCGTGCTTCCCTAGATCATAGTCCGTACGATGCGCAAGTCCAGTAAGTTCTTTGGTCCCAAATGGAAACTCAAATTCAAAATCAACTGTCTTCTTTGAGTAAAATGCGCGTGCTTCACTTGGGTGTTCATATGCGTGTAAATGTTCACTTTTTAGACCAATCGAATTAAGCCATGACTTTTGCTTTTCAAGCCACATTTTAAAAAGAGGTTCCCATGCAACATCTGGATGGAAGAAATATTCTATTTCCATTTGTTCTAGCTCACGAAGGCGAAAAATAAAATCTCGTGGAGTAATTTCGTTTCTAAACGCTTTTCCGACTTGCGCGATTCCAAAAGGAAGCTTTGGACTCATTGAATCAAGTACGTTTTTATAATTTACAAAAATTCCTTGCGCTGTTTCTGGGCGTAAATATGATGTTGCACTCGAATCTTCCATGGCGCCAACCTTGGTAGCAAGCATCATGTTAAATTTCCGCACTGGACCGAGTGTATTACCATCAGGACTTTTAATTCCTTTTTCTAGAATAGCAGCCGTCATTTGCTCGACTGTCATTACGTTTGCATCTACACCATTTTCTTCTAAAAGATGGTCGGCTCGATAGCGTTTGTTGGTTACAAGATCATCAACAAGAGGATCAATAAAAGAATCCACATGTCCTGTTGCCTGCCATACTTTTTGATTCATCAAAATTGCAGCGTCAACCAAAAACATATTTTCAGCATCATGAACAAAAGCCTGAACCCATGAGTCCCGGATGTTGTTTTTCAAAATAGAGCCAAGTGGGCCATAGTCGTACGTACCTGCAAGTCCGCCATATATTTCAGAGCCTTGAAATACAAAGCCACGTCGTTTGCAGAGCGATATAATAGCGTCCATCTTGTATTTTGATTCCATTTTTATACTCTAGCAGAAAATAGGCAAAATATTAAAATTATTGATTTACAATATCGTCTTTCTCTTTAAACCCATCACGTACCCGAAACTTCGTAGTAAGAAGATCTGGGCCTGCGGCATTTAATTGCCGCTTGGTAAATGTATCTATTCCTTTCAAGGTGTAGTTGGTCGCAAGAGTAGGACTTATTCCAACATCAATGAGAGAAGGTCTCACCGCAACGTGTGCATACAAGACTGGTTCAGTATCTGTCCCAGATCGTACAATACCTCCCACTAACCAATGTATTTCTCTATCAAATTCACTAAAAGAAAAAATTCCTTGGGAAGCATTTGCTTCTATAAAACGAACATTGTCAGGAATTTTAAATGTCACCTCTGCCTTTTCTACTGGGTTCACAGTATTCTTAACAGTTGCAGTAAGTACATACGAAGTTTCCTGCTCCGCTTTTGGAGGCACTGTTCCAAACACAGTGAATCCTCCACCACTACGAGCTGTTTCAGCCAACAGTGCGATACGAGTCGCAACACGCAAAAGTGTACTCTGCGAAGCTTGTACAAATTCAGCAATCTGACTTTCACCCACACGACGTGCTTTTGCACTTGCAATAATTTTTATTTCTTCATTTGAATTAAGTGAATTTGAACTTTTTGTTTTAAATAAAACATTGAGTTCACCACGTGCGCCAGGCTCTAGACTTGCAAAAGAATCGACACCTGTCCGTGTAAAACGGACAGTATTTGTACGAGAATCATATGTTCCATCTTGTGCACGAATAGTTACCTCATTAATGGCCGTACCTTCTAGGCTGAGTAATACTTCTACGTTTTGTAACTTCGAATCTGTATTATTTTTGTACGCAATATTCACTGAAACATCTGCGTCAGACGAAACTGTGTGTGTCGCTGCTTTTGTATTACCAATACGTATATCTGTTTGCAAAAATGGTTTAGCAAGAATATATTCTGATTTTGCTTCTGCAAATAAAGCTGCAATGCTTTCGTTCTTTATATTTTTTGTCCCGACTTCTGCTCTTATCGAACGAATTTCGGCGTCTTCGCCACGAGCAATTCCTATAATTGTTATTTCTCGAACAACACCTGGAGCAAGAGTACCCAGATTCCACGAATTATTTCCTATTGTTGGGGAAACATCTGCGCGCACAAACTCAAATCCAGTTGGATATATAAGCTTTAAAATTGTATCCGGAATCGTTTTACCTCGTGTAGACTCAATACGAATTTTGACGTTTATTTCTTGACCAGCAGTAACTTCTTTTAAAGCATCAATAGATACTGTAAGCGGCGAAGACTTTATTTCAACAACATGTGTTTCTTTTTTTTCAAATGTTGCAGTTGATCCCGGAACATTATATCTAAGTATGGTGGTAATCAATTTTGTCGTACCCGGCACACCATACAAAGTGAGTGGGAACTTTTGCTCAATAACCGTGTTTGGAAGCACTGTCCCCATATCCTCTACTATTATAATTCTCGAAGCCTCAGTGTCTTCTACTCCTTGCGGATAAGAAACTTCAAGATCAACAAGTTCTAAGTTGCTTGAATTTTGGTTTGCAAGCGTAACAACATAATCAAACGTCATGCCACCATCAATAAACTCAGGTGCCTCAGACTCAAGCGCTATAAGATCTTGTGTTACTGCAACTGAGCCAGTATTGAGACGATACACAGCAAACACAAATGCGAGAATACAAAAAAAGAAAGAAACGGTAAGAATAATAAGTGGCAACTTTGAAGAATGACCCACGTGTTCTTCAGGAGGTGGTGTTTCTAATTCTTCATTATCTACGTTTTTACTCCACGTTGGTGATACATCAAATTCTTTTTGATGTATCACCCGCCGCGCACTTTTGGTAGTTGGTTGTTGCGGATTATATAAAGACTCTTGAAGACTCTCTAGTTTTGAATCTTTTTTCTCGGGTAACATACTCACTTAGTATAGCGCACAAATATTAGGTTACGCTTTCATTCAAACGACCTTTTACATGCAGTAAAAGCGCCTGTGACTCTTTTTCATATGCTATACAAAAACCGCTTGAGAGTGACGACTTCTCATCAATCTCTGTTTGAACATGGTCAAGCATGCCGAGCGAAGATAAAATGCGAGCCGTAGTAATAATTTCTGCAGTACGTAAAAGTGTAGACTGTGAATAGACGTCTTCATTGATGTTAAGAAATTCTCTAACATGATTATATATATGTAATACAGGTTCATCAAAAACAAGGTGTGCACGTAGAAGCTTGTACATGCGAGAAAAGACACCATGCATGGTAGATGGCAGTGTAAAAATAAGTGTGCATGTTGTAATTCTCCATAAAGTTTTACCCCGAACAAATGTAATGTGTACTCTGTTTCCGGACTGAAGCACAAAACGTAACTTAGATTTCAAAAGACGTATACCACTCGCGTGCGCAACTACGAGACCGAACATTTCTGTGAACACAATGTATACAGCATCGTTTTCACCACGATTTTCACGCTTTAGTATCACCCCTTCGGTTGTATAGTGTTGATAACTCACACGCTTTATGAAAGTTTGAGTGTCAATACATACTCTCCAAGTACCGTTTCAACACCGTCAAGACCTTCTTGATTTTCAATACCTTTTAGTACACAAGCTTGTATAATAGTTTCAGTGATACTTTGCACAAAATTTTTCACTTGTTCATTTCCAGAATAATATAAAGTGGGCGTATCTTTTGGCGTTAATCCTGCATTTTTTCGTAAATCTTGCACAGCACGAATAAACTCACGTGTATCGCCTTCTTTTTTAAGAGTTGGCGTAATTACAAGATCAATCATTATCATGTCTCCAAGTTCAGAATTCCAAACAATTTCTTTTACATTTACTTCATCTTGAATAAGACCAAGATATTCATCTTGAATTTTTATTCCAGACGAGAGCATCTGAAGTGGTTGGCGAACTTTAATTGCATTTTTTACACGTACATCGAGTCCTTTTGAAACCACGTCTCTCACTTTTTTCATTTCTTCAATAACTTCTGTCCTAACTTTCCCTGCATGTGACCATGATTCTAAATGAACACTTTCTCTTTTACCTTCAGTTGCTTTATATACACGCTCTGCAATAAATGGCGTAAATGGTGCGAGAATCTTAGAAACTTCCTGTAGCACGTACTCAAGTGTAGACAATGAGGCAATTCTATCTTCTTCACCATTATCCCCCTTCAAACGCTCTCGACTTCTTCGTACATACCACACAGAAAGATCATCAATAAATAAATCAAATGGGCGTGTGGCTTGGTCGAGCATATATACATCAAGCCCTTCAGTGACTTGTTTAATGGTTTCATTGAGTCGGCTTACAATCCACGTATCAAGAATATTTTTTGATTCCGAATGATTAATCCGAGAAGAGATCTCACCTTTAAACATTTCATAGAACGCAAGTACATTTTCTAAACGTACAAAAATTCTTCTATGTAACTCTTCAAGACTCTTGTCTACAAAATTTGTATTCTCAGCCTCCACAAGCGGACTCGACATAAGGTACATACGAAGTGTGTCGGCGCCATACTTTTCGACAAGCTCCATCGGATCAGTAAAATTCTTTTTACTCTTACTCACTTTTTGTCCATCAACTGCCATCACAAGTCCATTTACTATTACATTTTTGTACGGAGCCTCATCAAACAACGCAACACCGAGCACCATAAGTGAGTAAAACCATCCACGTGTTTGATCCAACCCTTCACCAATCCAATCTGCAGGATAACGGTCTTTAAACAGCTGTTCATTTTCAAATGGATAGTGGATTTCTGCATAAGGCATCGAGCCAGATTCATACCAGCAATCAAATACATCTTGGATTCGTGTATATATTTTACCTTCGATTGTGAGCTTTACATTATCAATAAATGGTCGATGGACATCCAAATGACCATCGCGATTTGGAAACGGTTTGAAGTCTATAAGGTAAGGCTTTGCATTCCCTAAACACCTACCTATTGAGTCAGAATGAGGATCAGCTTTAAAAAAGTCATGTGTCTCGGAGTCATTTAATAATAAAGCTCCTGTTACCAACATTCCGATCGGACCTCCGTGCGTCACTATCAAAATAGTTTCATTTTCATATTTTTGCTCACAATCAAATAACACTTTAAACGCACGTGCTCGAGCATCATTGTGACTTTCTCCACCCTCCGGAGCATAGTTCAAATTTTCTTGAAAATCAGGATTATGTGCGTACAAATCTTTTATTGTTTTTGCATTCCAAACACCAACATTAATTTCCTTTAACCGCTCATCTGTGTCTATGGTGATTCCAAAAGAAGATGCGATTATTTTTGCTGTCTCTTGCGCACGAATAAAAGGAGATGCAATTATTTTCGTAATTCCCTTTCCAGTTAATTCTTGGACTGCTACACGAACCTGTTCTTTTCCTTTTTCCGTTAAATGATTGTTCTGATCATCCAAGCAATCTAGTGTTCCTGTTGTATTTGATTCTGCTTCTCCGTGCCGAATACCATAATATACATTCTTTGCTTTTGGCATATACTCACGCATTTCTTTGAAGCTTCCAATTACTTTCACATCTCCATCTTGTGACTTCCATACAGGAATAGGAGCGCCCCAATAACGAGAGCGCGACACAGCCCACTCGTGCGCATTTTCAAGCCACTTTCCAAAACGTCCCTCTTTGATATGTTTCGGCACCCAATGCACTTTTTTGTTTGCAGCTACAAGTGCACCTTTTATTTTTGGCACATCTACAAACCATGAACCTGTTGCATAGTTTAAAAGCGGAGTTTCACAACGCCAACAATGTGGATACGAGTGAATTAACTTCTCTTTCGAGAAAAGTTTTCCTGTGTACGCAAGATGCTTTATTATTTCTATATCTGTCGACTGAGTATCACCTGCTTTTTTTACATACAATTCGGGAAAATCTGTAACTTCTTTAGTGAATTGCCCACCCATTGAGACATGCTTGATTACTGGAATTGAATACGTTTTAGATAAAGCCATGTCATCCGTTCCAAATGCAGGTGCAATATGCACGATTCCTGTACCACTATCTGTCGTCACAAAATCCCCTGCCCATACTTTGTAAATATTCTGCTTATTTTCAAGCTCTGTGTTTTGGTAGTATGAAAATACTGGTTTGTAAGATTTTCCTATAAGTTCATTCCCTAAAAATTCACTTTCAAAAGTTTGATTAATGTCGAAACCTGACTTAGACAAAACTTCTGTAGCTCGATCTTTTGCAAGAACAACGGAATAAAATTTAGGAAGATTTCCCACTTCTGTATTATTTTTTATATCATGTACAGCAATAGAGTACTTTTGATAAATAGCCTCACCATTCACTGCAAGCGCCGTATTTCCAGGGAGTGTCCAAGGAGTTGTAGTCCACGCTAGTAAAAATGTACCAGGTTCATCAATAAGCTCAAACTTTGCTGTCACAGAAATATCCGTCACATCTTTGTATCCTTGTGCTACTTCACTTTGTGCAAGTGTTGTCTCACACCGCGGACACACATGCATTATCCTGTATCCTTCATATGCGAGCTTTTTATTGTATAACTCCTTCCATGACCACCAAATTGACTCGGTATAAGTAGCATCCATTGTTTTATAGTCATGCTCCATGTCTACCCATCTACCTACACGTGGAACAATTTTTTTCCAATTTTTTTCATATCGTAGTACTGAGTCAAAACATGCCTGATTAAATTTATCTAAGCCGTATGTTTCTATGTCTTTTTTGTGACCAAGATTAAGCTCTTTTTCAATCAAGTTTTCAATAGGCAAACCGTGACAGTCCCATCCCCATACGCGTCGAACATAATCACCTTTCATTGTTCTATAACGAGGCACGACATCTTTCATTGTTCCTGCCAAAATATGCCCATGATGAGGCACACCTGTTGCAAACGGTGGTCCATCAAAAAAACTAAAGCTTTGCTTTGCAATTTCCCCTGCTGGTGTAGCAAGGCTTTTTTCAAAAATCTTGTTCTCTTGCCAAAACTGTAAAATATCGAGTTCCTTTTGGGCTATAGATTTTTTCTTCGCATCTGGGTTCATTTTTTCACTCATAGTGTCCAGTGTAACATAGGGAGCAAACCCTAAAAACTATAGCAATTTAAGGAGTTCTGTTTTGAGTTTTGTACGAAAATCAGACTGAGACTCTGGGTACGTTTTTAGAAGAAATTCATTCAGCAACACATTTTGCGCACTAAAAGGGAGTTTGGCAAAATCTACCACTTTTTTTACCTGAAAGAATTCTTTTAATTGACCCATCGTCAACTCCATAAATTTTTCATGTTTTTCTATAAGTCTTTCAACACGCTCAACATCTTGTATTTGCGGAATTGGAGGTTGTTCGTTCATATCTACATTCTTTCTGGTGTACTGATACCCAGAAGTTTCAATCCGTTTTTCAAAACAATTCCAGTTGCAGAAGAAATGGCGAGTCTGTGTGCTGACAGTTCTTTATTCGTCTCGTCAATCACCTTTTCTTGAGCGTACCAACCATTGAACGTCTGGGCAACTTCCAGCAAATACTGAGCAATAGTATGTGGTGAATACTCTTGTGCTGCACGCTGTGCAACTTCTTCAAATCTGTACAAAATTCTCTCAATTTTAGTTCCTACAAATTCTGTATTAAAACGAGGAGCAATTCCTAACGCTTCACCTTTTTCAATTAATGCACGTGTGCGCACATATGTGTATTGAATATACGGCCCAGAATCACCTTCAAACGAGAGTGCTTCTTCTGGGTCAAAGTTTACTGGCTTTCCTGGGGCAACTTTCAGGATTGAAAATTTAAGTGCTGCAATAGCTACCATATCCGAAAATGAATCAATATCCATACCCGCACTTCGTTCTGTAAATTTCTCCTTTGCAACTTCTGCCACTGTTTCTATAACCTCTTCTGCCAACGGAACCCCTCCAAGACGACTAGACATTTTTACACCTTTTAAAGTCATTCGCCCGTGAGGAATATGTTTGCTGTTACTGACATAATCAGTGCCATGAAAACTTTCTTGTTCTATTTCAGAAGCAGCCGCAAATACCACCTTAAAGTGTGGTATTTGTTCATTATCTGTAACAAAAATAGAAATATCTGGTTTAAAACCAGCATTCTGCTTGTTCAAACCATTAAACTTTATCCACAAGAGACCTAAGTCTTTTGCATCATACGTAGGAATACTGTCACTGTTTATAAATACAGATGTATTTATATCTTTTCTTTCTTCATCTGGAACATAAATAATAGCCCCCTTTTCACCTTCTTTAAAAACATTTTTATTATTTTTATAAATCTCCCACCAAACAGAAGCTGCGACACTTTCGAAAACAAACTCATCTATTTTCGAATCAAGTTTTAAATTTACTATGTTCCTAAAATACAATTCACTTACACTTCGCACTTGATTATGTAAATCAATAATAAAAATAGGTTTTTGTCCTGACACAATAAGAGTCGCGCTATCGCTTTCGACATAATTCATTACTCTATTGATATATTTTGCTTTTTCTATCTCCTCAGGATGATCTTCGAAATACTTAATACCTTCAACATAACAATCTCCTAGGAACTTTACCGACTCGTATATACTACTTTTTATATTTTGCCATTGACGTATCTTGGTTGTTAAAATATAAACTGCTTTCGCAATTCCTAAAGACACATCCGAAGGAAATGACATTGTGTAAACATCTGCGCCAGTATTTTTTATAATTCTTGTTATCGCTTCTCCTATCGTGTTGTTCATCAAGTGCCCAACATGAAATGGTTTAAAAAGATTTGGAGAAGAGTGTTCAACTAAAATTTTTTTTCCTTCATGTAAGGTATTTTTCCCGTACATTTCTTTCTTTTCTAAAATAAAAACATTTTGCACATTTATCACTTCTTTTGTTAAAGCAATATTCACAAACCCAGGTCCAGCAATAGACACACCCTCAATAGATTCATCTTTCAGTTCACGAATCTTCTGTGCAATAGTCTCTGCTAGTTCTTTAGGATTTATTTTCAAATCTTTTGAGGCAACTAGCGCGACAGACGTCGCAAAATCACCATGATTCAGCTCTTGGGGATGCTCTAAAACAACCTCGCATGTAATTCCGAGTTCAGTACAAACACTCTGTATTTTTTTTTGTAGGGCGTCTTTAATCACCTTTTGATACTATCACTTTGCACCCGTGCTTCCAAAAGCACCTGTTCCCCTGTCTGCGTCAACAAGCTCTTCTACTTCGATAATTTCCGGATGCTCTATTTTTTGTATTAGCATTTGTGCCACCTTATCACCCACTTCAAAATACATGGGTCCTTGGCTCAAATTAATAGCCCCTACCATTACTTCACCTCTGTAACCTGCATCAATCACACCACCAAGCACTTTTAGCCCCTTTTTGTGAGACAGTCCACTTTTGTCCCAAATAAGCCCCACGTACCCGTTTGGAATCTCGAATGCAACACCAGTTTTTATTTGAACACGTTCCATCGGTGCAATAGTGAGAGATTCAACACAGTAAAGATCCATTCCTGCATCAGTTGCATGAGCAAAAGTTGGAAGCTTGGCTTGAAGGTGGAGTTTTTTTATATTTAAAATCATAATTAATAGTATACAAAATAAAACACATGTGACCGAACTCGGTCACGTGCTTAGATCTTCTGCTTTTTCGGGAGCCGCTTTTGAACCTCATACCACAATGCATCATGGATATCATTTGGTGGAAGTTCCTTAACACCCCGAATACCATCAATGAGTGTCCAGTTGCACTGTAATGCATAAAAAATACCTGACCGGTGTGATTGTTTCATGTATACAGTATCAACTTCAACAACATCCGCTTTTTTACCAAGCTGTTCCGCTCGCGCTTTTGCTCGCGCCATTGAAATTTCGAATGGTAGCGACAAAAACACAGTCATGTCTGGACGCGGAAAGCCACTCTGGTATTCTGTTCGTTCAATAAACTCAAGAAAATTTTTACGCTCCTGATCAGTTTTAAATTTACTTCCTTGATGAATTAAATTTGAAGCGACTGCTCGATCATAAATAATTACATCGTTCTCTTCAGCAAGAGTCAGGAGATATGGAATAGACTGAAGTCGATCAGCTGCATACAAAAGCGACGCAGCTTCTGGTGACGCATGAAGAAAATCATACCCCTCTGCTCGCTCTTATTTTAAAGCTTCATAAAGAAGCTTTCCGGCCCACGTATCTTTATAACGCGGAAAAGATACAAGAGCGACTCGATACCCTTCACTCTCAAGTCGCTGTACTAAAAGACTTGTCTGTGTTCCTTTTCCCGCTCCATCTGGTCCCTCCAGTGCAATTTGAAATGCTTTCATTTTCGTTCTCTGTTTAAATTGCCTTCATAATTACAATCATAGTCTATACTTTTTGCAAACGAGCTATTTCTTTTTTTAAAATACAATCTATTCTCGTTGCGAGTTTTTCGAAATCTTTTTCTTTGAAGCCTCGTGTGGTTTCGGCGGCTGTTCCGAGGCGAAGCCCGGACGGATCCATAGGTGATCGTGTTTCTCCTGGAATTGTATTTTTGTTCACCACAATTCCTTCTTTTTCAAGAGCAATACTCGCAGCATCACCACTCATCCCTTTACCATTCATCCATGTATCTACAAGAAGAAGATGTGAGTCTGTACCACCTGTTACAATTCTCCAGCCTGCTTTTTGTAATGCTTTTGCAAATACCTGTGCGTTTTTAATAACTTGCTTTGCATACGTTTTAAACTTTGGATCCATTGCTTCGCGCAGAGCTACTGCTACACCAGCAATCTGGTTCATATGTGGACCACCTTGAATTCCTGGAAATACACCTTTGTCTATTTTTGCAGGCAAATTTCTTTCGTCTATTTTAGAAAAAATAAGTGCACTTCTAGGACCGCGAAGTGTTTTGTGTGTCGTTGTTGTCACTATGTCTGCATATGCAAAAGGACTTGGATATGCACCGCCAGCAACGAGTCCCGAAAGGTGCGACATGTCACACAGAAGCAGTGCGCCGCACGCATCAGCTATTTCTCTAAACTTTTTCCAGTCCACTTTTCGTGGATATGCTGTGTAGCCTGCAATTATCAAATATGGTTTTTCGACGAGAGCTATTTCTTTGAGTACACCATAGTCGAGACGTTCTGTTTTTTCATCTACTCCATATGGAACTTGCTTCCACAGCTTTCCTGTTGCAGACACACTGTGACCATGCGTTAGGTGACCACCGTGATCGAGTCTGAGTCCCATTATTTTTGAACCGAGCGGTACAATCCCCAAGAACACAGCAAGATTTGCAGGCGATCCAGAAAGTGCTTGCACATTCACTGCCCACTTGTTAGCAGAAAGTTTAAATACTTTTAGTGCGCGGGTTTGGCAAAGCTTTTCTACTTTGTCTGCATTTTCTTGACCTCGATAATAACGGCGACCTGGATACCCTTCTGAGTATTTATTTGATATTTCTGAAGCGAGGGCTTCGCGCACATCGTCTGAACAATAATTTTCGGATGCAATAAGGGTCACCATTTTCTTTTGACGCATTTTTTCTGCATCAAGAATTTTTTTAAGCTCTGTGTCTTTCATACAAAAACTATATCATAGGAGTTACAAGTTCTTGCGTGTAGACACTCGATAAATTTTGTGTCTCTATTCAGGACTTTTTTTATATTCCTAATGCTGTACACTAAAGACAATAACCAAAAAATTATGATTTATAAGCCTATGGAAGAACGAACGCCTGACACCCAATATCAAGATTTGCTGCGAAAAATTCTTACTGAAGGAAGAAGTTCTGGTGTTATCCAAGGTGAAGACGCAATCAGAATTGTTGGACTTCAATTAAAGTATGATATGTCGAATGGCTTCCCTGTTATTACTGAACGTGACATGTCGGGCCCATTTTTAAAAGCTGCACTTGGCGAACATATCGCCTTCTTAAATGGTGCACGTACGCAGGCTGAGCTTGAAAAATTTGGTTGCAAATTCTGGTCACGTTGGGTGACGAAGGAAAAATGCGACATGTTTGGACTTCCTGAAGGCGATCTCGGTCCCGGATCATACGGTGCTGCATGGGCATCTTTCCCTACTGCAGAAGGAAAACCTTTCAATCAGATTACAAATCTCATAAAGCAGATACAGGAAAAACCTTTTTTGCGCACACACATTCTTACCCCTTGGATTCCTCAATACACACTCCAACATAATGAACTTTCCCGAAAAGTTGTTGTCGCCCCTTGTCATGGTTGGGTGCACGTTATTACCTATCCAGAGCAAAAAGAATTTACTATTCATCACTTTCAACGCAGTGCAGACATGCCTGTTGGTGTTCCTTTTAACATGATTCAATACGCAGCTTTTGGACTCATGCTTTCTCATTTAATTGGATGGAAATTTGTAGAGTATGTACACACTTTTTCTGACGGACATATTTACCAAAGCCAGATTGAACATGTTAAAGAACTCCTGCAGCGTGAGCCCCGAAAACTCCCAACCGTCCGACTCGATGAAGCAGCAGTCGCAGGAATCACAGACATCCGAGACTTCCGGCCAGAGCACTTTATTGTGGAAGATTATGTTCCACACCCAAAAATGCTTATTCCAACACCTGTTTAATTTTCTTCTCTATGTACCAACAATTTGTAAATACAAATAATACCCAACAACGTCCAGATGGAAAATATAACTCTATCATTGCAGACATACAAAAAGATGGTGTCTGTCCATTTTGTCCTGACCAGTTAAAAAAATATCACAAGAACCCAATTATCGAAGAAACGAAATATTGGATCGTGACAGATAATATGTATCCTTATAAGAATGTAAAAGATCATATTCTCTTTATATACAAGAAACATATAGAAAATATCCAAGAAATGAGTCCGGAAGCATGGCAAGAACTTAATAAAATATTCTTAAAATCGATTGACCGTTCAGGGATTCCAGGAGGAACTCTATTCATGCGATTTGGGAATACACGGTTTACAGGCGCAAGCGTAGCGCATTTACATGCACATCTCGTTTCCTCAAATCCAGATAACCCAGAATATACTCCTGTACTTACACGAATTGGTTAGATTTATTGAACTAAAACAATTTCAACACCATATTGATTGAAAAGCTTTTCAGCATCGACTAAAGAATACCCTTTTGAATAAAAGACTTTTCTCACTCCAGCTTCCACAATAGACTTCGCGCACACAGGACAAGGGAATGTCGTTACATACATAGTAGCACCGTCAAGCGACACACCATTTTTCGCAGCTTCTGCAATAATACCAGCTTCTGCATGTATTGATGTATATAAATCAAGGTGTTCACCTGCATCAAAATTATTTCTCGGATCACCATTTTCATAAAGCGTATGTGCCGACGGAAGATGGCGATTATAACGAGCAAATAAAACTTTATCGTCTTTTACGGCAACAGCACCTACTTGCCGCCACCAATCGGAACTTTTATCTGCGACCTCAAAAGCAAGTTTAATCATGTCACGATCAAACTCCTCCCGTGAAATAACCTTATTCGGTTCAACAATATTTTCTCGCATTGTTATCGGCTTATCCCACCGCAAGAACACTTTTTCAAAAAATACTTTATTCTTAATAAAATACGTATTTGCAATGTAGTGCATTAAATCTTCATCAGGCATTATTATTTCAAAATCTTCCGAAATAGATCCTATATCTTTTTTCTCAAGAACCATAACTTCAGAGACAACACCCAAACCCTCAATCGCTTTTTTCATGTCTTCTGGGGCAAGAAGACGCACTTCTCTTTCCATACGAGGAAATTCCAACATCAGATCTTTACCCAAAATATACAACGGGTGCGGATATTTTTTTAAGAGAGCCACATAGCCAGCATGCAGCACGGGAATATATGCAACGAGTATTTTACTCATACTAACTTTATTTTTTAATTTTGTTCAAAAAATCCTGTGTAAGTTTCACTACTTCCCGAGCCAATTCTTCGGCGCCATCTATGGTGAGTTTACGAATGCGTGCAGTTGTTGAAGTAGTCGCTTGCGGCGGCATAGTTATGATCTCCCCACACACATCTTTATATTCTTCTTTCATTTTCTGATCAAAATCTGCAGTACTCGAAGAAGTCACTAATACATCTGGTTTAATTAATCTAATTAAATCACCAATATCATTGTGAACCTCACGAACAGTAACCATATCTACATGACGCAAATGTATTAACATTTTTATACGCTCGCTCTGCGGAACAATAGGACGATTGAGGCCCTTGCGAGCACGTGTAAGCTCATCTGAATCAACACCAACAATAAGAACATCACCATAACTCTTTGCAACCTCCAAATAAAGCGCATGACCCTCATGAATCAAGTCCCATACTCCTTGTGTTAGTACAATTCTTTTACCCTGTCTTCTAAACTCTTCAGTGAGACTTTTGAGCTCATTTTGATCCGCAACAAATCGATGCTGAAAGTTTGTTTCTGGATTAAGAATTATTCCCGCATGCGAAGTTGACATAAATAATATCCTGTTGTTTTTTAAAGTATAGCAGAATGCTGGCTAAAATCAACGAGAATATTCCTAGACTACAAAAAATTCATTACAATATAAACACTATGATTAAAAAATGTAAAAAACTTAAAAAGCAATAAAAAACCGCATTTTATGCGGCTTCTATTTTCCAACTAAATTTTAACAAAGCGCTTAACTATCCACCCTTCCCCTTTTTTAACATCTGCAACAAAGGTGAACATCTTTTTAAACTCAGGGAAATATGTGTCGCCCTCGAATTCTTTATCGATAATAGTCAAATAGAGTTCATCAACAAATGGAAGTGCTTCTGTGTATATTTGAGCACCTCCAATAATCCACACATCACTACTAGACCTTGAATGTTCAAGTGCTTCCATGACACTTTTTACAACAATTGTCCCCTGAGCTTCATTATAATTTAAATACCGAGAGACAATAATATTTTCTCTATTTGGTAATGGTTTAAATGCTGTAGGAAAAGAATCCCATGTCTTACGTCCCATAACAACAGTGTGCCCTGTAGTTGCATCAGCGAACCACTTAAGTTCCCCAGGAATATCTTTCGGTGTCCAAGGAAGAATTCCGTTATGTCCAATTACTCTTGAATGTGTCATTGCTGCGATTATTTTGATCATATTTTTTTTCTCCGAAAAAGTGGTATGACCCATAAAGATCAGGATCTAATACAATTAATACCACAAAACTGCCATCCCCCCAATGAGAACTACTTTCCTCCTCCCTTCTTCCATTTTTGTGACAAAAGAAATGTACTAAAAATATCATCTTCCATTCGCACAGGAAACGTATCAATCTCGTCCTTCACACGATGTTCTTTTTCTATATTTTTAAGACCACGAATAACAACAACCGGCGTAGCTTCCCCGGCTTCACCCATTACAAATACAGCTGCGGAGGCAAGGGCGTCCACAACGTTAGAGAGTGTCACTTTTAACTTTCTTCCAAATACATCAAGATGCCCTCGATAATCCTTTGTAGGATGTATCCCTGCCCACGAGAGCGCAAACCCACTCGCTCCACGACGAAGTGGTATCGAATATGAGTCAGTAACAATTACGCCCGCAAGAACAACTTGGTATTTTTTTTCAATCGCGAGTTTTATTTTTTGTGCAGTTTTCTTTGGATCTTTGGGCCACAAAATATAATACCCATTACCATTACTTTCATCGATTCCTGCCGTGCGAATAAACACACTGTTAGTAACAGTGAACACTGCTTTTCTACCTTGTCCATATGAAAGTTCTGTATACTTTTCAGCCAATGTCTTCGCGAGCTCTTCTTTATCTTGACGTGTGGTAGCGAGAGCACATGCACCTTCATGAATCGCAAGAACCTTAGAAGAAATAGCTACTACGTCCCCCATCTTTGGTTTAAACTTTTTTGCAGCAAAAAGCGCATCCAAAAAGTCATCTTTTGGTGGATGTATTTTTCGTGTTTGGACCGCAATACATTTCATATTTTTGTATAAAAAAGAAAAGCCGCCTTGCTTGGCGGTCTTTCTTTTGTTTTATTTAAGCAACCACCTCAATTCCCATCGATCGACATGAGCCTGCAATAATCTTTGCTGCCTGTTCTACAGTGTGCGCGTTCAAGTCTTTCATTTTTGAAGTTGCAATAGCTTGGAGCTGTGCCTGTGTTATCTTACCTACTTTCACTGTGGCATTCTTTGCTGACCCTTTTTCAAGTCCAAGACTTTTTTTAATCATTGAAGTAGCTGTTGGAGAAACAATTTTGAAGTCATAAGACCGGTCTTCGTACACATAGATACGAGCCGTTACCTTACCTTCCATCTCTTGGGTTGCCTCATTAAATTTCTTTACAAATTCAGCAATATTAACACCTGCCTGCCCTAGTGCAGGACCAAGTGGTGGGGCTGGAGTTGCCTTCTTTGCTTCAATTTGAACTTTTACGTATTTCTGTATTTTTTTAGCTGCCATACATTTGGTTTTTATAGACTACCTTATATTTTCTTAACCTGCAAGAAGTCGATTTCGACCGGAGTTTCTCGTCCAAACATGGACACGAGCACCTTGAGCTTTCCCCGTTCTTTATCTACCGCTTCCACCTTTCCTTCAAAATCCTTAAACGGACCGTCAATAATTTTTACGCTATCTGCTGATTCGATTTCAATTTCATGTTCAGTCTTTACTGACTTCATTTTTTCAAAAAGATATCCGAGATCTTTTTCATTGATTGGTACTGGTGTTGTGCCAGCTCCCACAAAACCTGTCACACGTGGTGTATTACGAACAACGTACCAAGAATTCTCATCTACAATCATATCTACAAGAACATATCCAGGATAAATTTTTTCTTCTATCTCAACACGCTTCCCTGCTTTTACTTTAATCTTCTTTTCGATAGGAACAAGAACTTCAAAAATCTTGTTTTCCATATTGAGAGACTCGATACGTTGTTTGAGATTTCTAAGTACGGCATTTTCGTATCCAGCATATGTGTGCACCGCATACCAGTGTCGATCGCCACTTGTTTCTTGCTTAGACATATATTTTAGATTGAGAAGGCGCTAATAAGTTCGCGCACCGCTTTTGCAAACGCAAGGTCAAGTCCAGAAAGAGCAAGTCCCACGATAACAGAGATAATAATAACAAGTATTGTATGAAAAGTTGTATCTTTTCGTGTTGGCCATTTTATATTTGCCACTTCAGCTCGAGTTTCTTTTAGGTATTGTGTTATACGCATAGGTTTCTTATTAAAAACCGCCCTTCCGGGCTTCTTTTATATGGCTACATTGTACTACATATACATAAATTGTGCAAAAGATGTTCTATACACAAAAACTACCACAAAGGGACAGTTTTGGCTTTATTTTCTACTCCCCCGCAAATGCTCGAGCAGTGATTGATGCAAAGAAATTCTTTACCACTTGGAAGAATGCGGCGCGACCGTTGGGTTGGAGTGTTGAGGCTTGGCAAGTAATACCATTTGGTGCAACTGATTCGCTGTTATGAGTTGCTGAGTAAGTAGCGATGTTATTTACATTGCAGTCTGTGTGGCATTGAGGGTCGAGGGTGTCTATGAGATTATCTGAATCATTGTTTATTCCGTCGTTACATTGAGTGAGATTTGAGACGACATAAGAAACAAATCTTTGATTTTCACCCCAAAAACTAGATCCCTCAATACTTGCTGCAAATGTATGTTTTGCATCAACAGTATAGGTGCCGGGAGATGTGGGGGTTGTGCGCTGCGGTGAAGTTCCAGACTTTGTTGTAAAAGGAATTAAATTCTGGACATAAAATCCTGTTGCAGAAGAAGATAAAGTACATTCCATTGATGACACATTCCCACCTACCTCGCCATTTATTGTAGTAACACTTCCTGTTAACACAAAAGAAGTACTCGGCGGACCAATTTCCATTGGTGACCCCTCGTTAGGTATGATTATTCCGGCAATTTGACCTTCACACCCAGCGTCAGTAATTGTGGTCTTACAAATAGAGCCGCTACATTGTTGGGACGCTGCACCTATATTCAAAGTTCCCGCAAAAGCAGTAGAATTAAGTACCGTTAGTGTAGCGAGAAATACTACTATTTTTTTCATATACCAAGTGTACTATGGCTCGATATTTTATACAATTCATAAGACATTCCCAACAAAAAACCCGTACATGTGCGGGTTTTTTGTTGTATGTGTTTTGATTACACTACCGGGACTTCTACAACGGATGTAGGAGTTGTTTCAGTAACAGGAATAACTACGTCGGGAGCTTCATTAGCTGGACTTTCACTTACATCAACTAGTGTGTCGCCTGTTGGAGCATCCTCTACTGGCATCGGCTCAATATTACCTACTGGATCAACTGGGACCACATCGTCTTTTGGAGTCTCAACTACTACAGGCTCTACACTCACACCCGCACTTTCAACAATTGCTGCAACCTGATCTCCAGAAAGACAGATCACTGTTCCGTCTGACTTAGGAAGACAAAGTTCTTTTACTGTGGCTTTATCGGCTGTGATATTTTTAAACGCAATAGTGAGTGCTTTGAATGCATCTGTGAATCGTTTAAAGATTGTCGACTCTGCAAATACACCAGGTGTTGTATCTTTTGAAAGATCACCTAAATGAACATTCATCTCATTTATTGCCTTTATAGTTACTGGAATAAGGTTACCAAATGCAACTGATTTAATTCCTGTTTCAGAGTCTGTAGTCACAAAGCTTGGGAAAATTGCCTCAATGTCTTGAGCGATGAATCCGTATTGAAGTGGTGAAGATGAATCTTCAGTATTCCAGTGATAGTTTACAGGATTAAGTTGTGCAAATAATGCAAGCGAAGATTGGAGTGGTGCAATATCTTTCTTCAAACTTCTATCAGAAAGACAGTTAAAGGCAAGGAAAATAGAAGGATTGATATTACATGTTCCATCTGCATTTTGGAATCGTGCCACCTGACCTGGTGTTATTATTGCAACATGGAGTTTGCGAGCTGGTGTACTTGTACCAAGACCTAGACGTCCATCTTGAGTCAATACCATCCGTGTGTATTGGGTAAGATTCTGTGCATCTGCTTGCGCGTCACCTACATTCCACTCAAAAGCAGGCGAGGTTGGAGCAATAGCATTTGCTGCATTGAAGCTCATTTTTTGACCAACACCACGAATCCAAATTCGTCCAAGTTGTCCGTGGTCAAACTGTCCTGAACCATCCATGTTTGCAGACGAAAGTAAGAGTCTTGTGCCATTTGTTTGTCCACCGGCAACAACACCTGTTCCATAGTTTCCTCCACCTAAATTGCCTCCGTGGAAGAATTCAATTGCATTTGTAGGAGACGGGAATCCAGCGAGTGAATTTGAAATTTTCACTTGTCCAATCCATGCATCACCATCAACGTCGAGCTTTGCTCGAGGAGTACTTGTACCAATACCAACATTTCCTGCAAAATATCCGCCTCCAAGACCATTTACCGCAAAGAGTGTGTTCGCACCTTGGTTTGGATTCTGCTTCATTACCAACACATTAGATGTCTGACCATTTGATGGGCGAATTTGGAATGTTTTATCTCCAGATCCATTTTCATTCCACAAAAGAGACCCCGTACCACTATCTATCTCTAGCATCTTGTTTGAAGCTGTCCAAAATTGTAATGAGCGGCCATTATATCCAGGGCCACTTGTGATCCAATCTGAGTTTGTATTATTTTCAAGAATAATTTTGTCGTTTGTGCGAAGTTTAATATTTCCTGCAACCTCAAGTACTTCTGTTGGTGCATTTGTACCAAGTCCCAATCGAGAATTAATGTCATCCCAATTGAAATTTGTGTTTGAAGCAAAAAGTCCATCTTTCTTAAACTGTACACTTCCATTTACGCCCGCAGGTGATGATATTGCAAATACAGATGCATCAAGTCCAGAAAGTATCACTTTTCCAAGCGCATTAACGGTTAGGAATTTAAGTTCTGTGCCTAAAGCAGGAGATGCCGAATTCAATTGCGAGAATGCAAATCCAGAATCGTTTGCAATACCACTGTTTACCTCAAGTCGTGTTGAAGGAAGTATTGTTCCAAGACCTAAGTTACCATTTGCATCAACTACAGCAAGATCTGTACCTGCTCCATTTCGCCACTCCTGGAGTGGTGATGTCTGTCCTGAATGACCTTGTACTCGAAATACTGTTCGTGCTGGAGTAGCTCCAAACACCTCAAGTCCAGCTGTACCAGACCATGCAGAATTTCCAAATGTACCTGTTGTATTTGTTCGGAATCCGTCACGTCCAAATGCAAGAGTGCGATCGCCACCTCCTACTTGTCGAGCGAATAGTGCGTCACCTAGTGTTTCATCTGTAAACACAGTAAATTTTGCATTAGCTGGCCCGGTTGCAGTTCCTACGCGCACCTGATTTGCTGAAGCATCTGCAAAGAAAAGATTATTATCTACTGTGCCTGCGATTCGGAAATCAATATCTTTTTGAGATTTGTTGAATTCTGTTGCAGTACCGATTGCAGACTGTGAGATAACAGTTGAAAGTTGATTGCTTGAATCGAAAAGTTCTAATGCACCGTCACCAATGTGAGCACGTTGCACATATCGCATGTACGCTGCACTAGAGTTACCGAATCCCGCATCGCCTGTGTTACCGAGTCCAAATCCGTACGATCCAACATTAAGCATGTTATAGATTTGTACATTTCCATTTCGATTAATACTAAGACGAGTTTGGTTTGCAGCTGCGTCATTGATGTTAAATGTTCCACCTACTGCCTCTACTCCTACGTTGTAGGTTTGAGGGAAAGCGCCTGCGCCATTTTTAATCTGCACATATGACTGGTCGCCATTTTGGAAAAGTGCCACTGGACGAGTGTCATTTGCAAGCACAGAAAGTCGTGCCGGAGTTACGTCATTTATTTGGTTAAATGAAGTGCCAAGCGATCCCACAAGGTCACCATTTTTTGAAAAGCTCCACAAGTCACCTACTCCTGAAGCATGCACCGCAAGACGGTCTTCGCCTGAGACATTAGGATTTACAAACCATCCAAAACGATTAGCGGGAACAGAGTCGGCACGTGTTGCTAGGAATGAAATTCCTGCAGGCGCACCTGGGCGCGTGTTTTGAAATAGTCCAAGAGTGCCACCTACATTTCCTACTACTGTAAGAGGTCGCATAGGAGTTGTTGTGCCAATTCCAACATTACCATTTTCTGCAACCATTAATGCTGGAATTCCTGAATTATTTGCCCCTGTGAAGAATTGAAGGTCTCGAGCACCTATTTTCATATTTGCACGAATATCTGTTGGAGCAAGAGGCGCACTTAATGTTGTCGATAATATGTAAGAATTTACTCTATTTGGATACGCTCCTGCATATTGATACTCAGTCTGTGAACTTGATTCCATTCGAAGCTGCGAAATATTGTTTGGACCAGTATGATTGCCACCAACAACAAGATGAGGGATATGCACATCTGCTCCCCTGATTCCCATTGCAGAGTTGAACCCATATGATACAAAATCACCTGTTCCAAATCCTAAAACTCCTGCATCTGCTCGGTTTTGAATAAGTTTATTGTTTGCCTCATCAAATATTCCCCATCGTCCATCACTATGAATTCCTTTTACAGTTAGAGAAGATGACGCATTTTGATCGTTTGTAAAAAGTGTAAAGTTGCCATTTGCTGCAATACGAGCTCGCTCTACATTATTTGTCCGCATTACCAAATCTTGTGCATCTGTTGTGCCTAAGAAATTAGTAGCAGGATTTGTGCTAACGTTTCCAGTTGTAGACCAAAGCGGAAGTGCAGAGAGAGTTGAAGTAGAGCTAGACGCAAGTACCTGTGTGAGTGATCTAAATCCGAGCTGTCCTACACCATTTGTAGTCATAAATGAGTCAAAGGCACCGTCAAGCCGAGGAAATGAATATGTTTTCGCGCCAATTGCCGCTTGAGCATCAAATCCAAAACTAACACCATTACCATCTACCGTAATTTGACTTGAAGATCCTGAGTTTGTGTTTGAACTCAATCGAATTCGATTAAAGTCTGCACGAATTTGGTTTGTAGATGTGCCATTTGTTACGCCCATTTGAGCTGTAGAGTTACCAACAGCTGAATAACCCTGTCTATTTGTAGCCGAGTCAAATGCCTGTACTTCAAACAATGGAAATGCCGGAGCAATTCGACGACCAAATCCCGCAAAAAGACTATGCGTTCCCTCTGTTGTTTTGAGTCCTGCAAAGTTTGAGAGCTCCTGAGTACCACCTGCAATAGGAACAGTGGTCGAACCTTGATTTAAAATACTAAAGCCACCACGAGTAAGACCAAAATTAAATGTATCCTGAGTAATAGTTGTGTCTTCAGTGAGTGATCCTCCGAGTTTAAGAGTTGTTGATGTTGATGTAGTTGCGAGATTAAGACCATTGATTGCAAAAATATTTGCTAGTGATCCAAAAATAGAAGGCGTTCCAGATGCAGACGGAAGTGTAATGTATTGCCATTCTACGGTTCCTGATGCATTTGTTGTGAGTACTTGTCCTGGAAGCGCTCCACCTGGAAGCGGTGACACGGGGGCGAATAAAGGCGCGGCATTGCCACTACCTCCTCCACCATTCCAGAATACTTGCGGAACGTTTGTAAACGCTCCCATTGAAGATTGTCCATCACGTCCCGCTGGACCTTGAAGACCAGGCGTTCCTTGCACGATTACTGTTCGCTCAATTATTTGTGGAGCAACAGGAACATTAAATCCTCCAATAGTCGCAGTTTGTCCGCCTTGGTTTCCGGTTTGAGTTGGAGCCGGTGCCTGCGGTGTTGAAGGAGTTTCCGAACCAAATCCAATACCTGCTGCACCTACAGACGCAGTGTTACCAAGACTTACCTTTTTAGCATCAAAACACTTCGTGTTGTCGGCACCAAAAAGTGTAGAGAAGCTACAATAAGTTCGTAACGCCACTCCACGAATTCCTGTCATTTTTTCCACCGTTTCGCTATTTTGAGCAAACACAAGAGAAGTTGCGAGTAGCACAAAAGCTACAAACGCAAACGCATAATTTTTCTTCATATATATATAATTAAAATAAAACCGCAACTACTGTATCAACTACAGATAATGTCACTATGTCACACATATACAGGTATGGCAAGGAAGTTCTTTCAAATGTGTGGACAGCCTGTGGACAAGCCCGAAACATCAAAAAACCACCTCGCCGGTGGTTTTTTGTTAAGATCTCCCCTCTTCCTAAATCTCGTTGATCTTGATTACTGAGATAGTTGCCGAGCGTGGAACACTACTACAATAGAGTTGGTATGTTAGTTTACTTTGAATTCCAGTCACATCTGCCGATCCGTCATATGCAATAGTCCATCCGTCCATTGTACCATCACTGTTAACGTCTAGATTGTAACCACCGAAACTAAGCGGAGCTTTTAGTCCTGAAAGATAGCATCCCGTTGCTCCACCCGTCGTCCAACGCAACTGACTTGTACCACCCTGACGTATGAGTTGAGGATTTGCAGTAAGGGTATGGTTTGTAGTTGTACCACACTGATCTGTCTCACTATTCCACAGAGGGCGCCCGTTTTGACCATTACAACACTGTCCCGCAACACCATTTAAATTACATTGAGGATCATCACAGTCCATACCATCCGCAGCACCATCATCATTAGCCCCATTTACACATGCTGCCAAGACTACTGGAACATTAAGAGTCGCAGATGGACACATATCTCCAAATACATTACCTGCATTATCTTCTAACCGCCATTGCGTTGAATATGTACCAGCAGTAGCAGGTACGGTCGCGGTGATTGAAAATATACGACTTTGTCCAGGAATTACATTTGGATTAATCATTGAAATTGGCCCAGCTATGGTCGGCAAAGTACCTCCTATTTTACGAAGTTTATATTGATTACTCCAGATAGAATTTCCAGTATTTAGGACAGTTGCCGAGATAGTCACACTTGTATCTCGCCCAATAACTACCGGATTCGGTGACGCGGTTACATTTACACATTCAGCACCATCGGTACATACAGGGCTATTGAGACAATCTTGCACACATGAACCACATTCAGACGCGCTACATATTTCATCACCACAACTTCCTCCACCACACCCACTCGCACTACACTGTCCATTACTTGCAAATGTACATTCTGGTTGAATTTTACCACCACATGCCGTACTACATGCATTACTTATACATGCGTAGCTATTTATAACAGTGGGTGTTTGAGCCACACAATTTGCAGACGCGCTTTGTCCACCACGAGAACACGTTACTACATAGGTACCCGGGGTAGATCTGACGAGTGTTCCTGGCACCATCACAGAACCGTCAGGTACTCCGTTTAGTGTTACGTTACATGTCGGATCAAGAGTAAATCCACTTACGCCAAGTGTAAACGTTGCGGGAACATTTTGAGGAGAAGGAGAACATGTAACCGAAGGACCATAACCTGATGGGGTAACATTTAATGTTGCAGACACAGGACTTGCGACCCCAGGACACGTGAGCGCATAGCTATAGTTCCCAGCAGGTTGATTATTCACAGCGTATGATGAAAAGCTCACCGGACTCACTGTCATTGCACCTGATATAGAACAATTAGTTCGCCCTTCTGTATTTACATAGAGTATTTCCGTTGCTAGAGCAGGTACTGTCTTATCTTTCGGTGTATAGTTTGACGTCCACCCAATATTAATAGGTGTGTTATTTGGATTTGCATTTACGTCAACGCTACATTTAAAATCTTCATAATAATCTGTATTGGTACCATTCCACTGACCTGTCACCACGCCACCATAAAACATTTTTGACTGTCCTGGATTCCAAGCAAAAGGATCAGATACTTTAGTGATGTTACGGCTATATAAAACAGGACTCAAGAATGGACCACAATTTGTCAAAAATGATGAGCCATCCTCACAAAGAGCTGCGTATGCGTTACTTCCAAAACTAGGTCCAAAGTTTTGCCATGATGCATTTAGACTTAGACTTAAGTTTGTTGTGTACATTCCACCAGACTGAACTACAGGAGGTGTCGCAGTCACAGTAATGTTTTTCATTGCAGGACAACTCGAATTACTCAATCCATTCTGACATTGGGCAAGCGTCGAATACTGAGCATTACTATTCACACCCACACACGTTGGTTGAGCTGTTCCTGAGCCTGGCTGAAATACCCCATTACACGACACACCTGACGCACAAGCTATATTGTATCCTGGAGTACCAGTGGTAACACATGTACAACTTGAATTACAGGTGCTGTTACCAGAACATTGCCCGTTTGACGCACTTGCGTCACATGCTTCACCTGAATCTAAAGTTCCATTACCACATGAGACACCAGTTGATTGACATGTAGTACTACACCCACTTCCCGCTACACCATTTTGTCCAGGTGAGGGAAAAGCATGTGCAGGGTTTTGTACACCTTGCGTACCCAAGTCACACTGTTCAGGACTATTTACTACAAAATTTCCACACAATCCTCCAACAGAGACTGTCTGACACGTTGCGCTACACGAACTTCCAGCTACACCGTTTTGTAAGCCCAGGTCACACTGCTCAAGTCCCCCTCCCGCGTTTGGGTTTTGTACGAGACTATCCCCACAATACCCCGTGCCTGGCCCAGTTCCCGATCCACACGTTACCGTATCTCTATCAAGCTCGCGAGTTGCGGGGAATTCTGGACCCCACCCAGCCGACTCGCCAAGAAAGCCAGTAATTGAACTACCAACGTTTATAGTTCGTGGATTGATATTAAAAGTTGAAGGAATTCCTCCTTGTGAATTTAATCCACCACTTAAAGAGTTGAAGTGCATTTGTGCACGCTTTTCTGTCGTGCCACTACTTACAGAAGCAGAGGCTGATCCTGTGACGGTACATTGTCCACCCGATGGTGCACTAGCATTTAAAGTAAGACTTCCTGTAATAGTGCCTGCAGCATTTGGACCTGTACCGCAATTACATTTTCCTCCGACATGAGTACTCTCATTGCCAGGCTTCCAACAACCTCTGTCAATAAAGTTTATTGTTGTGTTGGTAGTTGCGTTTTGATTAGTTCCATCATTATCACAACTCAAAGTTCCAGTAACCGGTTGCACAGTAGAATTACCAGGCGTATTGACTGTTCCAGATGTGCCTGGAGGGTTAACTGGAAAACCTGATCCAGTACAAGACGTGTAGCCTGTAGAACTCCACTGCCAAACAATAGGGCAATTGAGTCCAACATCTACTGCAAAAGTAAGCGAGGGTAGAAATATAAAAAGAGAGAGAACAAATGTAAAAAAGTTTTTCATACAAAATATGTATACAGTAATTATATCACCAAAAATGTAAAAACCCTCGACGATACTTTGTCGAGGGCGCCCTGTTGGGACTTTGGTTTACATTAATGTTGCGGCGCGATGGCAAGTCCGAGAGGAACTTGTTCACCGGTTTCGATCCGACGAGCCGTGAGCGTGGACGGATTGATCTCGTGCATTCCCCAGTCGCCTGGGAAAACTGCCGAGTCATTATAGCGTTCTCGCTTGCCTACATTCGTGAGGTATAAAAAGTTCACACCGTCACGCGATCCAACCTGCAAGAATCGTGGACTGTGTCCAACTTCAATCCCTATTTGATTGAGCCATGTATTGGTGAGCGTGTCACGCACGTAGACTCGGTCGAAGGTCATGTCAGGGTTTATCTCCCAGTTTTCACCCGAAACATACACTCGTCCCAACTTGCTGTCGACTGCAATACCTGTCGCATTGCCAGCAAAGGTCCACGGAATCTCTGTTTGAGTTCCTGTGAACAAGTTCACACTGGCAACTAAACTTGGAAAATTGAGACGATACCCAGCAAGGTAAAGCATGCCGGTTGTTTCGTCGAGAGCGATTTGCCCTGGGTAAAACGAGAGGTTAAATTCACGAGTCACCACAGGACTTGTACCGCTCAGGTCAATTACCAGCACACGGCCTTGGTACGCACCTGCGTCACCACCAGCTGCGTCGAGCAGGTACGAGCCGAAGCCCGCGACTGCAAAACGCTTCCACATCACTTTTCCATTTGCCTGATAAGGGCGAACAAAAAGCAGCATGTCGGTGGCATTTTCGTGACGCTGTCCAGGAATTGCCGAGGTCTGGGTAGACAACTGCAATTTGAAGGTTGGATTTGGGGTACCGTTCTCACGCCAGAAGAGCGTAGGGTCGATACCTTCATTGTTGTACAAGTAGTAGATTTGGTCAGCAGATTCATCAAACTGACTCGAAACAATCCCGCTACCTGGACGACCAGCTTCCACTACTGTAATCGCCTTCGCCTGGGCTCGATTAAAGCCTTGACCCCACACAGTGGTGTCCGTGCTCGGATTATAATCGATCCGAGACCGCGGACGAACACGTGACAAAATATGCACTGGCGGAGCTATTCCACCCACATTCACCTTCGTGATGTGGTTGAACATGCCGCTGCCAGGCGCGCCGTATTCACCCGGATCCATGATGAGCGATGGACCGAAGTTGCCTACAATCACGTCGTTTACTTGTTCCGGCACACAGTACACATCGTCTGCATAGCCAGTTGCCCAGCCAGAGACGGACGTTTGCGTGCGCAGCTTTGCTTGATTGGTGAGGTAACGATGATTTCCATCGTTTCTGCCACCGGTCGCAGGCTTGCTTACGCCGTCGTTGTATACCTTGAACAGCAGCGTCTCGCCAGTACGGCACGAGAGCGAGCCATCAGGAAGGGTGACCGGTATTGCTACCGACCAACCACCGAAGCCTTCTTCTATGTACCAATTTTGAGCACGTAGAAGATTGATTGTTAGCTGCATACCTTCCCAAAACGAGCCTTCAGGAAAGTAGACGTGCGACACGATGTCGACCGCCGGATATTCAGGAAGGATCATTCCCTTGTGCATTTTAAAGGTCCCAGGGGTTCCATCGCGGTACGCATTGAACTGCGTGCCACTTTTTCGCCACTGGGTTCCCGGCGAGAGGGACAAGTAGTCAAGCATTGCCGTACCTTCTTGCGAAGGCACTGCGTCTTTGAGCCACTGTGGATATTGAGCCCACTGATCGTCGGGAATCTTCCAACCCACTGGAAGTGAGACGTACCGACAACCTGTCGTCAAACATTTCGGGGCTTCAGTGGTAGAGTTGAACGGCCCAGAGAGCACGTACTCAACCATTTGAAGGACTGGTGAAGGAAGGACTGGTGAAGTTTGAACCTGCGCCTGGGCGGAACCCAGGAAGAGGAAAACTATGGCGATCAGGGACGCCACAACCCGAGTAGATATACTCATGTTGTTCTCCTTTTAAAGGAACATGTCGGAATTCGCAAAATTGCACGCTCCGACGTGGGCGTCCCAGATAAACTTGGGTATTTTTGGTAGCAAAAAATGATTGAGATTTGCGCAAAGTTGGCTTTTTGTAGCCTTCCTTGACAAATCTCTGCAACTCACCTTCTCCACCTCTAAGCACATCCTACGCCCCTTTGGCAAGTACGTAAACTACTTATCCACAGGGTATCAAGCAAGTATATTTTATGGAGCGTCAAATGTAAAAATCACACATGAACGATGTGTGATTTTTACATTTTATTTAGAAGAATGAAGTGAAAAAATCCTACTCCCCCGCAAATGCTCGAGCAGTGATTGATGCAAAGAAATTCTTTACAACTTGGAAGAATGCGGCGCGACCGTTGAGCTGGAGTGAAGCTGGAGCTGGACATGTACCGTTTGGTGGAGATGATTCACTGGTATGGTTTGGTGCATACGAACCAACATTGTTTACATTACAATCGGTGTGACACTGAGGATCAGCTTGATCTACAAGATTATCTCCATCATTATTGTTAATACCATCTGAACATTGTGGAGCCGCAGCCAGAACTGTAAAACTTACAATGCCTTCATAATTATGGACAGTATGTATTGGTCCAGCAAAAGAAGGCCACACACCTGCACCAACTCGCAGGAAGTAGGTGCCTGGAGCAGACACGGTAAATGAAGTATTTACCGTATACGGTACAGCCATAGTAGTGGGATTTTCCTTTACAAGGGTTGTTTGAGCCAAAGTTACATGATTCGCACAACCAACACAAAGCTGTCGTCCTATAAGATGATATGACGAACTTCCTCCTTGTCCACCTCTTGTCAACGTACCTGTAACATTTACAGGTACGTTAATCTGCACATTTGAATTAAAAGCTAGAAGAAAATCGACGCTTAATGCCTCTTCAAAGTTTGGGTTGCCCGGCTCTCCTATAAAGTATGAGACACTACCCCCTACTGATGATAAGGCGTATGTCAACGAAGGAAAAAAAGTAAAGACGGCGAGAGAAAATAGTAGTATTTTTTTCATACATTAAGCTTTTAGCATTGGAGTTTTTCTGTTTTTAAATAGTACCCACACAAACACAATCGCGAGAAGCGCAAGAATCAACCACACCATATTACTGATTTTGTTTTCTTCTGGAAATAGAGTCTTGTGTGCAACTTCATTTACATCAATTGCTATTCCTTGTTCGTTTAACAGTGTTACTGACACAAGTGTTGTGTTGCATTTTTTTTCGAGTGTAAGTGCAACAGGAGTTACTGCGCTTTTTACCATGACGTCTTGTGTTGCACATATACCACTTGCATTTGAAATACTTACCCGCGCATTCACATCTAGACGACCACCAAGTGAAATAATCTTAACAACATAGTCTCGAGCACTTGTTTGTTCAATGAGTACATTGTCGATTGATCGAGGTTGCTCTGGACTTGCATATGAAGTAGTTGTTCGTCTTATAAGTGACGAATCTTTTTGATCAAGAAGGATAGTTTCAAAGAAGGCGTTTTTCAAGAAAACACTGTTGTCCACATCTTGAGTAATAACCTTTTCTTCTTTTGCTTTTAACAAAACTATCTGTGGAGGAAGTGCTAGTGCGATAGGTGCAAATACCGAGTCGCCTTGTTTTATCTGGGTTACCAGGATAATGTTCTGCTCTGTATTTGTTTTATTGGTTACCGTACACGAGAATGTTTTGGTAGCTATGTCCACTGCACACTTGCTTAAGTCGGCAGAAACAGCAACAGGAGCAACGTCGGCGTTTCCAAGTGGTGCAGCAGAGAGAAGGATACCTTTGTCGGTTTTAAGAAACGCAAAGAGTTCTACTGAGCCTCCAATTGAGGTTGGTAATGGGTAGGCAAATTCTTTGTACACATACTCATTTTGCTTGATGGTGAGAGGATCAAGAATAGCAAATTCATCTACAAGTACACGCTTACCCTCCATTGTTTGGTAAGTTTGCACACCATACATTACTCCAGATTGAGTGCCTATTTTGTTTTGAATGTTTACGCCTAGTGTAAAAAGTCTCCCTTCTTGTTTTACAATGACTTGATTAACAAGATTCACATCGGCAATTACTGAAGACTCTGTTATGTTTTGTTGCGCATACACCTGTGAAAGAACAAGTGTACTCACCGCAACGATACCAAAAAGTGCAAAGATTTTTTTCATACAAATAAAATAATATGTGTTTAGATAAGTATACCATTAGATTCTTAATCAGGGGCGTGAAAAGCACTTCTTTGTCTACTCCCCCGCAAATGCTCGAGCAGTGATTGATGCAAAGAAATTCTTTACAACTTTGAAGAATGCGGCGCGACCGTTAAGTTGAAGAGTTGGACACGTACCTGCCTGAACAGATTCACTATCGTGATTTGGCGAATATGAGCCAGGGTTATTTACATTACAATCAGAGTGGCATTGAGGATCATTGATGTCTGCTCCTTGTGCGTTGTCATTATTATTACCATCAGAACATTGTGGCAATTGTGCTGCAACAACTATTTGAACAGAGTTGGGAATCATAGTTGTTGACCGTATTTCATATTCGCTTTGAGGAGCGTATGGGCCTACTTCTTGAGCATCAAAAGTGACTGTATACTCACCTGGAGTTACTGGTGCTACAAAACTACCTGAATTTAAACTGTACTGACCCGTACTTGGCGCGATAGCCGAAAAAGCGTTTGGAGAGAAAATAATTTGACCTGTTTGTCGAGATGTGAGTGTGAAAGTTCTTCCTGGTCTCATATCTATTCCATCTTCTCTTTCAACAGTTCCGGAGACAGTCACATTTTGGCCTGCGGTAACCTGATTATTGAAAGCAATTTGAAAAAGTATACCTAATGCAACATCGTTATTTGATGTCCCTGGACGTGCTATCGTGTATACTTTTGATGGGCCAACAGTTATAGCATGTGCCAGCGCAGGAACAAAAGTAAGGATGGTAAGAGAGAATAATAGCATTTTTTTCATAGAAATTTAACTTAAGATTTATTGTATCATAATTTTGTTTTTTTGCCTGATATACTATAAGAGATGCTTCTTTCGCTTTTAGAAAAAAACCTTCGTTTAGACGCAACTCACAAGACTGCGCTTAAAAAGCTCGGACTTGCTACAGTGCGCGATATTTTGTACCACTTCCCAACTAGATATGCTGACATTCGCGAGCTTGGAAATACAGAAGCACTTGAGGTTGGGCAGAGTGTGACACTATATGGGAAACTAAGCGGCGTAAAACTGCGTAAAGCTTGGAAAAGCAAAGTCCCCATGGCAGAAGCATATCTTGAAGACAGCAGAGGGCGAATAAAAATTATTTGGTTCAACCAAGCGTACATCGCAAAGATGTATCCTGAAGGAAGTTTGGTAAGACTCTCAGGAAAGACGTCCGGAAACAAGCAAGGTATATACCTTTCAAATCCTGATATCGCAAAGATTGCCGACATGCCTATAGACACCCATGATTCTCTTTTTGCTCAACACGGACCAGACTCTGAGGGGACCCCTCAGAGTTCCAAAGGGTCCCTTCACTCAAAGAATTTACATACAGAAGTAGAATCTAAAGATGAAAGTGACTTTTTAACACCTGTATACAAAGAAACAAAAGGTATCACTTCGCGATTTATTTTATATAGCATTCAAAAACTCATTACTCAAGGTGGACTCACTGATGTGGTAGATCCTATTCCTGAAGAAATACTGGCAAAGTACCATCTACCAGATTTAAAAAAAGCACTCACTTATATACACTTTCCAAAAACAAAAGATCATGTGACAGTTGCACGAAAGCGTTTTGCATTTGAAGAAATCTTTTTTATACAACTCATAAAGGCACGCGAACGAGCACGAACAGAAAGTACGCCTGCATACAGCATTAAAAGTAGCGCAAAAAAAGCACTTTCATTTTTGAAAGAAAAAGGTATCAATCCAACAGGAGCACAAGAAAGAGCTATCACACATATTGTAAAAGACATTCAAGGACTCCACCCTATGTCACGACTCCTTGAAGGGGATGTAGGTTCGGGTAAAACTGCAGTTGCCGCGGCATGTGCATACACTACTATTACCACTCGACCAAACTTCGTAGATCAAAAAGGAAAGCACGTGGACCAGGTGTTTGGCACTCTCCAAGTAGCGTATATGGCTCCAACTGAAATACTCGCTCGCCAGCACTTTGAATCATTTTGCGAATTCTTTAAAGGTACAGGGATTGCGCTTGGACTTATTACCGGAGATACATGTCTTAAATATCCGTCGAAATCGAAACCAGGAGAATCAACAAAAATTTCTAAACCACAATTATTAAAATGGGTAGAAAATGGTGAGATTGCAATTGTAATTGGGACCCATGCACTCATTCAGAAAAAAGTTCAATTTAAACACTTAGGACTTGTGATTGTAGACGAACAGCATCGTTTTGGAATAAAACAACGCAAAGAGCTCGCTCAAAAATCAAACGACTTTGGAAAAGTCGCCCACCTTCTTTCTATGACCGCGACCCCTATCCCCAGGACTTTAGCACTCACTATTTATGGCGACCTAGACCTCACTATACTTGACGAAATGCCACCTGGTAGAAAAAAAATAATTACGGATGTAATAGCGCCTCAAGCACGAGAGAGAATGTACGATGCAGTAAAAAAGGAACTTGAAAGCGGCCGACAGGCGTATGTCATTTGTCCACGTATCGACGAGGTGGACGAAGAAGAATCTCAAAAGAAAACACAAAAGTCTGTGGTGAGCGAAGCGAAGCGGCTGCAAGAAAATGTGTTCCAGAAATGGGGCGTCGGAGTGCTCCATGGAAAAATGAAACCTGTCGAAAAAGAAAAAATAATGAGAAGTTTTACTGAAGGAAAAATTGACGTGCTTGTTTCTACTACTGTAATCGAAGTTGGAGTAAATGTACCTAATGCATCAGTAATCATGATCGAAGGCGCAGAACGTTTTGGACTTTCACAGCTCCATCAACTTCGTGGGCGAGTGCTTCGTGGCACACATCAGCCGTACTGCTACATTATAAGCGATACAGAAAGCGAACATTCGGTGAAGCGGCTTCTTGCACTTAAAAAAAGTTCAAATGGTTTTGAGCTCGCAGAACAAGATCTTCTTTTCCGTGGCGCAGGTGAACTTACTGGTGGCAAACAGTCTGGCATTACAGACATAGGAATGGAGGCCATTAAAAATTTAAAACTTGTTGAAGCTGCCCGAAGTGAAGCCAAAGAATTAATTCGTAAAGACCTCGAGCTCACGTCCCTTCCCAAACTTCAAACCCATTTACTCGAGCGCGAATCCGTTCACTTTGAATAAAACAAAATCCGCATATATGCGGATTTTGTTTTATAAAACTGTATCAATACTTCTAGAAATTTGAGCTTGATCCGTTACTTGTCACTGTATACTGCAATGCATTTGTTTTCATCCCTTTTAAATCTGTGACAGATACACTATATCCACCCAATGGAGTTGGTTGAAAAAAGTCAGGACAAATTCCAGTACACGTATTTAATGTTGTAGGAATTATAAATCTGATTTGATTTGCGACTTTGTATGTTTGATCTGGAGCAATAGTGATTGTTCCAAAATTTACAGTGTCAGTAAATGCAATACCGGAGCCATACACAATAACAGCTACACCTGTACCACCTGAATTTTGAGAAAGACTTGAAATAGTAGGAGAATTTACCGTTTGAGTACTCACCGTTACTATTCTGGCGTTAGACATTCCAAATGAATTAAGCACTTTTACATCATAGTTTCCAGATGTAACAGGAATCATATCATCCGTACAAAAGAGTCCTGGCGCACAGTAGCGAGACATTGATGAAGGAACAACAAAAGTTAGTGTCGAATCATTTATTCGCATTGGACTTGGTGTAATTCGACCATTACCAAAAATTACTATTGGACCTCCTGTGTTAAGACGTTCTCCGGTAAGAGTAACTTCTGTACCAACTATTATTGAAGCAGGATTCACAGTAGAAACCACTGGCGCATTATTTGTTGCAGATGTTACCGTGAATGACATTCTGTTTGAGGTGCCATTTCTATTTGCTACTGTCACTTCGTATACTCCTGGTACTACTGACTGCTCTGCTCCTGGTGGACATACTGGATTAGTAGTGAAGCGTGGACAACTTGCACCCGTACTACTTGGGATAATGAACTCGACTCTACCTTGCTGTCGAGGTTGAACAATATCTACATAATTTAGTGATCCACCAAACGTTACTACTTCCTCATTGGTATTAATATTAGTTCCGAGAATAATCACCCGTGTTCCAACAGAACCCGAAGCTGGAGAAAGTGACGAGATAGCTGGGGTAACGTTAGTGCCGGATGTCACTGCGAAATTTAAAGCATTTGAAGCTCCGTTTGCATTTGTCACAGAGACTGCATAGTTGCCTGGCTGAATTACATTTCCATTAATTGAAGAGAACCCAGGCACAACAAATGTAATTGTTTTTCCGTCACTAGAATTATAAGGACCATTTACATTAACTAATTGACCAAAGTTTACCTTATTTCCGGTTGAAGTGAAACCTGTTCCAGTTATGGTTATTTGTGTACCTGTAACACCGACACTTGGAGACAGCGAAGAAAGTGTTGGGGGCTGAACTGTAGTATTACCAACATTTACACTTAAACTTGCTGTGGCACTTTGTCCACTTGTGTTAGTAACAGTAAACCGAGGTGTGTATGTACCATTCTGATAATACACATGGGTAAATGTTGCCGTCTGTTGAGATGTTTGTATTGCAGTATTTGAGTTACCACTACCCGCTATTGCCTCGTCTCCCCAGACCACTCCATATGAAAGATTTCCTCCGCTAGGGTTGGACGCTGTAACTGTCCATGTTCCTTGCTGATTAACACTCAATGTTTGTGGTCCAGAAACACCAGATATTGTTGGTGGATTTGTTGTTGATGAAGTAACTGTAAATGAAAGTGTGTTTGAAGTGCCGCGACCATTTACAACTGCAACTTCATAACTTCCTGGAGTCACTGGTCGCGAAGCAATTTTACAAAGATTTTGACCTCCAACACCACATGGCGTTATAGATCCAGGAACACGGAAACGGAGTACATTTACCGTATCTACACTCGATGAAACTGCAGCTGTGATAAGGGATCCTCCAAAGTAAATTTGATCTCCCCCAACATTAATTCCGTCTCCACTAATAGCAACTTCAGTTCCAATAAGTCCTGCGGATGGGGTGAGCAAGTTAAGTTTTGGTGTACTAACAGTTCCACTTGTCACAGCAAACGAAATTATATTTGAAATGCCATAATCATTTTTAACTACAATGTCGTATTTTCCTGGTGTAACAAACTGTGCCATCATACGGCACGCTGTATTATCTTCATATCCACAAGGTGTTATATACTCTGGAATTCGGAAACGGATCACTCCTTTCTGGTCAGTTGCACTCGAGATGAGTGGTAAAACTTGAGATCCACCGAAGTACAGCTTCTCAGATCCTCTGTTTATGTTTTCACCAAAAACAGCAACTTCAATCCCAACAACACCCTGAGTTGGTGTACTCGTATTTAAGTATGGTTTTCTTCCTAACGTTAATGGACCTAGGACTTCAAATTCCACAGAATCAGTGCCATATTTATTATCTACTGCAAGTTTATGTGCTCCAGGAAGTACTTGTTGACCTAAGGAACATTGATTACCAATGCAACTTGAGAAATTACTTGGCACCTTAAATTCAAGTGCTGAATTAAAGTCTCCGGCACGTTTACTATATACAGGACTTCCCGCAATACTATATCCATCAAAGAGAATTCTTGTTTCTGGTCGGAAAAGATTATAGCCATAAATAACTACAGACTCACCTACTTTTGCAGCACTTGGCTCAACCCATGAAATCTCAATTGTATCATTTGGAGGTGCTACAACAGCACCGTCGGTAATTTGAAGCGTAACTGTATTTGTTGAACCTTGATTATTGACAACTTTAATACTATAGAATCCAGGCAAAACTTGTCTCACAAGACCAAGCGGGCAAGGTGCTTTAATACAATTTATTGTATTCGAGAGATATTCTGGAACCACAAAACTAATTCTATTAAGAGCTTTTGATCCGTCTGTTTCGATGCGGTATCCGTCAAAAAGAATATAATCACCTCCTGAGTTAAGTCCAGGACCACTCAGTGCTATAGTTTGGCCAATTTTTGCAACACTTAAACTCATTGAATTAATCGCAAGTGTCTGCGATGTACCACCGCAGGTAAGTTGCTTGATCTTTGCTCGAGTTACTGGACCAACATACCCTACAGCAGGTGAGATTCCGTATTCACTTTGCAATTTCATTACAGCATTGCGGGTCATGCCATAGAATCCTCCAGTTGCAGAAACTGCGAGATATTTTGGATAGAGAAAATTTTGTAACTTTGTTACTTCACCGTTCGTATTTGCATCTAACGAACCCTCTTTAAGATTGTATTGCAAGTCAGCACACGTTGATACAGGTGGGATAGGAGAGATTCCTGAAGGACACGCCGCAAATGCACAACTTGGACCAATACGTCCAACGTACGTAACTCCATCAGGACAAAGCATCGCGTCCATAGTACACACAACGGCACCTGCATTTGCGGTTGTTTGACTAGAAATGGTGTAACCTCCAACAGATACCTGCGCGAAAACTCCTTGCACAGACAAAAGGAGTACTCCCATCAATAATAAGCTTTTAAGTATTTTCATATATGTGTATAACGTAGTATAAACTAATTTGCGACATCTGTTCATAGTTATACACAAAACCCCGCAATATGCGGGGGTCTGTATATATTTAAAATAATTAGTCTTTTTTGATTAGCATTTGAATGCAATGAACCAAGTTTGTCTTAATTACGTAATGCCACTCCACAAGTTGTGACGTCGGTGCCACAAAGTGTCTCTCCGGGACCACCATTATTTCTATTCATCGAATCAAACATATCGTGTGTGGCAATATTAAGATACATTTGCTTGCCTGGGGGAGCAAAACAACCTGATAAACTTGGTGTCCCAGCCGCACTTATTGAACCAGAAATTCCAGGACCTATTCTACAACCAAAGTTTACATACCCGTCATTAGTTGAACCATTTCCAAGATTTGTCTGAAGTAGCTTACGAAAATCTCCCGGGCAAGGACTGATGGTAGCTACTACCGGACCAGTAAAGACTCCCGGGGCTTGTCCCTGTAATTCAACCCAATTTAAATTGAGCTGTCGTCTATATCCAATAGTAATAGGAATAGACAAGTAACGTCCGTTTGATGGATTAAGATAATCGCCAGGCACCCCTTTAGTAGTACCTGAAGAGTATCCTGGTTCGGTCGACCAGATATCCTTAAATGCTACTTCAACCTTTTGAAATCCATGCGCCTTAAAAGCCGGATCTATAGGCACAGGTCTTGTGACTCCGTTGTAGTATTCAGCACAGTAACCAGATAGACCAGACTCAGCCGATTTGGTGTCATTTATAGTAAAGAAAAGGGTGTTTGATTTGCCTGCACTATTTTCTACTACAACTGCATATTTCCCTGGGGGTAGCTGTGGGACTATAAAACGCATTGTGTTTTCTCCATCTCTTTCAATTGGAGTCAATCGTGCTGTACGCGATCCATTAAAATATAATGTATCTGTACTAAGATTAGTGCCCAGCATAAATACTTCACTACCTACAACTCCTTGACTTGGGTTTAAGCCCTTAATGTGAGGCTTCGCTCCTGAAACACTCTCTCCACACGTAAGTTGTTTTAGTTTTGCACGCGTAGCAAAATCAATATGGTCTGTTACTGCAATACCACTGTCTCTTTGGAATGCTTGGACTGCACGCAATTCAACATCTCCAAAGTAATTTGAGTACACATTGTTGACCCCATGGTTGAAGTACTTTGGCGAAAGATAACTTAGTAATGTGTAGACTTCTCCTCCCAACTGAGCATCATCTGTGGTTCTTAAGTAAATATCATTTTCATATCTATACACTGAAGTCCAAAATATAGATTTGCTGGACTACTCGATGACACTCCTGTCTCCGCACCACAACAGGTAAGCTGCTTAATCTTTGCTCGGGTAGCAGAGCCAACATATCCTGTTACTCGAATACCATTGTCTCTTTGAAATGCTTTAACTGCACGCACAGTAGTACTTCCAAAGTATCCGGTTGATTTTTGTTTAAAGTGGTTAGGTGAAAGATAGTTTTGAAGAAGGGAGATTTCTTTTTTTGTTCGAGTATCCGTAGAGCGCAAAGTGAGATTGTATCGTAGATCAACACATTTTGAAATTTCAGTCCCATCCAAAGATATTTGTGCCTCTGCAACTTGCACAGATACAAAAAGTGCCAGGAAAGTAAATAAAGTTTTATATATTTTCATACTGTATATAATGTAGTATAAACTACTTTATAAAAAAGATGTCACCTCACAAACAAAACCCCGCAATATACGGGGTTTTGTTTGTGTTTAAAATAGTTAGTCTCTTTTGAACGGGACTTGGAGAAGTTCGAAGAATTTCATTGCTTCTTTCTTTGTCTTCGCTGTCGTAACAACAGTAATGGCAAAACCAAACACATCTTTTAATTCTTCGTCTTTAATTTCTGGGAAAATTGTATGTTCCTTAATACCAATTGTCATATTACCCATTGAGTCGACTGCTTCTCTTTTAAGACCACGGAAGTCTTTTGTTCGAGGAAGTGCAACACCAAGAAGTTTGTCGAGGAATGCGTACATACGCTCACCACGGAGAGTAACCATAACACCAATTGGATCTCCTTGCCGGATTTTGAATGCCGCAACAGACTGCTTTGCTTTTCGGGTTACCGGTTTTTGACCAGTAATCTTTGAAATACGGTCTATAATAAAATCATTCTTATGCTTATCTTGTTTCATCTTTGTACCTGTCGCAGATGAAATAGATACCTTAAGAATTCGAGGAGCTTGTAATTTTGCTTTGTAACCGAACTCTTTTTTAAGAGTTTCGAATGAAGCATCAACACGTTCTTTAATTGTTTGCATATTTGCATAATGCACGATTCTCTACTTTTTATAGCAGATATACGTCACATTGGATTAAATAATAAGCTTGCATTGGACTAAAATTGTCTTTCTGCGAAGTTTTTCAACTGTAGCACACATGTGTAAAATGTAAAAATAAGACATATAGGTATTATTTTTACATTTTTTAGAAAGGCATCACCTTTTAAGATCAAAACAACCCTGTACAATTTTATGCAGGATTGTTTTTATTTCTATGTAAAGTTATTAAACCTTTTTAGTAACTTTCTTTGCTGCTTTAGCTTTAGGGGCTTTTTCTTTTGTTGCACCTTTTTCCACAGGTCGAACATTTGAAACACTCATCGGATGCGCTATTTCAATTGTTTTTCCTTTTGTATTTCGAGTTGGTTTGACGTGTTTCTTTTTTAGATTCACTCCATCCAAAATTACTTGATTAGTCTTAGGAAATGCTTTTGCAATAACTGCAGTTTTACCCTTGTGTACTCCACGAATCACCTCTACTGTCTGTCCTTTTTTTACATGCATAGTCATATTTGTTTAGATTACTTCTGGTGCAAGTGAAGCAATTTTCTTATAGCCATCAATTCCACTTTCAGATAATTCTTTGGGAATTGGGCCAAACACACGACCAGCTTTTGGCTCTCGCTTTACTTTGTCCACAAGCACAACAGCATTTTCGTCAAAATAGATGTATGATCCATCTTTTCTTCTGAACTGCTTGCGCTGACGCACTACTACACCATATGTTACATCTTTCTTCTTTGTTGCTTTGCGAGGTTCAGCAACTTTGATTGAGAGAACGACAAGGTCTCCAATCTGCGCGTAGCGACGCTTTGAACCACCAAGAACCTTGAACACTCGTCCAAATTTTGCCCCTGAGTTGTCTGCTACTTTTACATTTGTTCCTACTTGAATCATACTCTATTTATACATTTATATAACCTTACTAATAACGACAAAATGCTTGTCTTTTGAGAGTGGTCGTGACTCTTCAATGATCACCATGTCCCCTACTTTGTACTCACCATTCTCATCATGAGCTTTATGCTTCTTGCTCACTGAATAGAATTTCTTATATTTTGGATGTTGAATATACCGTGACACAGATACCACAACGGTCTTTTGCATCTTGTCAGATACTACTTTTCCTTTCAACTGCTTTTTTGTAGATTGTTTCTTTTCCATATACGTTTAGTCGCGAGCAACTATTTTAGTTCTAACCGGAAGTTTTGTGCCTGCTTTACGAAGGGCTTCTCGAGCAACTGCGGCAGTAACGCCATCAACCTCGAAAATCATACGCCCTGGACGTACATCAAAACAGTATCCTTTAAGATCACCCTTACCTTTACCCATCGGTACTTCGGCTGCTTTTTCTGTAATAGGTCGATCGGGGAAAATACGAGTCCAACTCTTGGCTGTTTTACCAAGCTCACGTGCCATTGCACGACGTGCCGCTTCGAGTTGGTTTGAAAATACTCGTGACTGCGATTGGGCTTTGAGTCCAAAAGAACCGAACGCAAGTCGTACACCTCGCGTTTCTGGCTTCACAAGTTTCTCTGTGCCTTTTCGGTCACTGTGCCACTTTCTATGTTTTACTTTCTTAGGAAATAACATACTCGTTTCTATTTTTTTGGCTGCCCTTTCTGTGCGAGATCTTTTTCGAAGATTTCGCCTTTATAAATCCATACCTTTATACCAATAATACCATATGTCATGAGTGCTCGCTCTCGCGCAAAGTCGATGTCAGCACGGAGGGTTTGAAGTGGAATATTTCCCTTCAAAACCTTTTCTGTGCGGGCCATGTCGGCTCCACCAAGACGTCCACCAATTTCAATTTTTGCTCCCTTTACGTTGCGGTTCTGCATTACTTTTTCAAGTGTCTGCTTGAGAACACGACGAAATGGAAAACGTTTCTCGAGACCTTCAACAACCATAAGTGCAACAATTTTTGCATCAGCTTCTGGTTCTCGAACTTCAACGATATCGATTTTAAAATCGGCAATCTTACCAAGCTTCATTCGCTTCATGTACTTCTCGAGATCTGTTTTAATCTTTATCATTCCTTCTCCACTTCGTCCAATAATGAGACCTGGACGAGCAGTAGCGATAATGATTCGTGATGACTTTGAACCTCGTTCAATTTCAACAGAAGAAACATGCATAGTGCGGAGTTTCTTTACAAGATATTCACGAAGGAATACATCACTTCTAAGAAGTGTTTTGAAGTCTTTTTTGTCAGCAAACCATCGGCTTCTCCAGTCTCGAAGAATACCAAGTCGGTGTGCGTAGGGGTGTACTGTATGTGGCATATTATTTTTGTTCTAAGTCTAGAGTAACCATACTCGACCGTTTTAGAATCTGAGCACCGGATCCTCGTGCTCGAGGCATCATGCGCTTGAGTACAACTCCCGCATCTACGCGGATACTTTTTACAAAGAGAGAACTTTCTTGTGCTCCTGTTGTATTTTTTGCATTCGCAATAGCTGATTTGAGAAGTGTCGCAATTGGTGCAGCTGCTCGCTTTGGCAAGAACATGAGTTGCTCAAGTGCCTGCGTTACACGCTTTCCTTTAATAAGTTCTGCGACGAGGCGAACTTTTCGCGGAGCTTGTCTGTAGTTTTTAAGTTGGGCTTTCATAGATTATTTCTTAACTGGCTTAGCTTCAGTTGTAGTCTTTGCAGTTTTTGCCGCATCTATTTCAGCTTGCTTCTTTTTCTGGTCGAGCTCTTTCTGCATCTTACCTCCATGGCGTGTGAATTTTCGTGTTGGAGAAAATTCGCCAAGCTTGTGACCTACCATGTCCTCGGTAACGAGTACATCGATAAATGTTTTACCGTTGTATACCTGGAACGTGAATCCAACCATTTCTGGAGAGATATCACTTCTTCGGATCCATGTCTTAATAGGTCCTGTACTTTCAGGTCGCTTACCAAGCACTTTGTTAAGTACTCGTTCGTCAACGTATGGGCCTTTTTTGAGTGATCGTGTCATAGTCAGAAAAAAATGAGCCTTTCGGCTTTCTGCTTGCTAGAATAGCACGCATAAGCCATGGCGTCAAAGATTATTTTCGTAATTTTTTCACTCGACGCGTCACAACGTGAACGTTTGAGTATTTCTTTGGAGTTCGTGTTTTTCGACCACCAGTGACTTTACCCCATTGGGTCTTCGGTCGACGGGTTCCACGTCCTTGCCGTCCTTCACCTCCACCATATGGGTGGTCAACTGGGTTCATGGCTGTACCACGAACTGTTGGACGAATACCCAACCATCGTGAACGTCCAGCCTTACCCAAGTTTGTGAGACGATTTTCATCATTTGAAACTTCACCAATTGATGCCCAACAAGTGTCAGGTACTTTTCTAATTTCCGATGAAGGAAGTTTGAGAGATGCGTAGCCTAAGTCATGTGCAACAACTTCAATGTGATTACCAGCAGATCGTCCGAGTTTTGCTCCAGCACCTGGTTTTAATTCAACATTGTACACAAATGTACCCACGGGGATATTTTTGAGTGTTGTTCTGTTGCCAAATATCACTGGTGCTGTTTCTGAAACAATAAACGTTGTTCCTACTTTTGTTGTCTTTGAAGATACAACATAGCGACGTTCCCCGTCTCGATAACATACAAGTGAAATAAAGGCTGTTCGGTTTGGATCATATTCAACTGTCTCGATTCGAGCAGGAATATCTTTTTTGTCATACAAGAAGTCAACGAGACGATAGTTTCGTTTGTGTCCAGCTCCTTTGTGTCGAGTAGTAATACGACCAAACGCATTACGTCCCGATCCACGTCTGAAACCAGTCGTGAGAGCTTTATGTGGCTCATTCACAGTAAGATACTTTCGATATGGAACCGAGAGTCTATTTCGCTGTGATGGCGTTACAGGGTTATATGATTTCATAGGTATTATGCTGCGAATTCGATAGTCTCACCTTTTTTAAGATATACGACTACTTTTTTGTAAGCCGATTCTTTACCTCGCTTTCCTGACTTAAATACGTTTCGAGGAGATACTCGTACTGAATTTAATTTTACTGGAATCTTTTTATACTTTAGAACAAATGCCTTTTTCACTTCAAGTTTAGTTGTTGTGAGAGGCACATCAAAAGTATATACAGATTTGTCGGTCAAGATTGATGCCTTCTCTGTTACTCGTGGTGTGAGCACAAGCGCATTTGATGCTACAGCTTCTTTTGTTTCTTTTTTTGTTTTCGCCATATTATTTTTCGATTCGAGCTTGTAATACACCAACTGCTGCTTCTGCATCAGTTACGATAACGTATCGACTCATAACGATATCTTGTGGAGAAAGTTGTCGAGCACTCACAAGTGTAATTTGTGGGAGGTTTCGGAAACTATTAACGAGCGCCCGTGGAGCTTCAGCTACCACAAGACATACTCGAGCATCTTTTCGTGTGATATCTTTTGCACCATCAATTTTTGCAAGGATAGAAAGAATTGTTGCCGCATCTTTTGTTTTTGCATCAGTAAGAATTACTTTTTCAGTGAAAAGCATCTTATCTCCATATGCCTTTTTTGAAAGCACGCTTACAAGAGCTGCATTTTTCATTGCCTGTGTAATTGCCTTTTTGTAGTTTCGATCATTTCGTGGACCGTGAGTAACACCTCCACCTTTCCAAATTGGAGATCGCTTGTCACCATGACGAGCACGACCAGTACCTTTTTGTTTCCATGGCTTTGCACGTGATCCTTCTACTTCCCCACGATTTTTAGTGTGCGCAGTGTTGGCACGCTGATTTGATTCCATCGAAGTAATAACCTGATGAACGAGGTCAGCATTCCATTTTGCAGCGAAAAGAGATTCTGGAAGAGTGATACTTCCGGCCTTCGTTCCTTTCATTGAATATAGTGTTTTTTCCATACAATTATAGTGCTCGAAGTTCGATAATATCTCCCCGTTTTCCAGGAACAGCACCTTTTATAAGGAGGACGCCATTTTCTTTGTCAGTTGCAAGAACTGTGAGGTTTTTGATAGTGACTCGATCGCCACCCATCCGTCCTGGCATTCGCATACCTTTAGCTACACGTCCACCAGCTCGCCCACCACCACCGATAGAACCAGCTTCACGTTCAGAGTGTTTCTGTCCGTGACTTCGAGGTCCTCCCTTGAATCCATGACGTTTTACAACACCTTGGAAACCTTTTCCTTTTGAAATACCTGTTGCAGTAATAACATCACCTGGGGCAAATATATCTACTGTAATAACATCACCAAGATTTACACTTGGAGCGTCAACACGGAATTCCTGAACACGTTCGTATGCTTTGCCACCTTGGTTTCCAAGAGCTGCCTTCGAAGTGTTTTTTGCTCGTTTTTCAAACGAAGCAATTTGTACTGCAGAGTAGCCGTTTTTTTCAACGGTACGAATTGCAGTCACGAGATTGCCGTCTACCGTAAGAACGGTAGCCGGGAACGCAGTTCCATGAGAATCATAGAACTGTGTCATATGCATTTTTTTAGAAAGTAAGAATTTCATATAGCGCAGAGGAACCGCGCGAGGCGGTTCATACGAATTAATAGGTTTGTAATGGTCTCTTCTTACATCATCTTCACGTCGATATCAACGCCCGACGGAAGTGTAAGGTTCGTAAGTGCTTCAACAAGTTTTTGTGAAGGGTTTACGATATCAAGCATTCGTTTGTGAATGCGCATTTCGAATTGCTCACGTGCATCTTTATACACGAATGTTGCTCGGTTAACTGTGTACTTCTTAATATCTGTAGGAAGTGGTACAGGCCCAAGAACTTGAGCTTCGTATCGTTCAGCAACATCCATGATTTGCTTTATAGACATATCAAGAATCTTGTGTTCGTACGCTCGGAGTCGAATACGCAGCTTGTTTTCTTCACCTACTTTTGGTGATTTTACTTTTGGAGTAGCTGTTTTTGCTGTTGCTGTCATAGGGCAAGGGTGCGCAATCGCCGTTTCTAAAGAGAAAACCTCTTTAAATACCGGTTAGATTTACGCGATGATTTTTGTTACCACACCGGCACCAACTGTCTTACCTCCTTCTCGGATAGCAAATCGTTGCTGCTCTTCAAGAGCAATAGGGGCAACAAGTTTTACAGTAAACTTAACATTATCACCAGGCATAACCATTTCTGTGCCAGCGGCAAGTGTTACATCTCCTGTTACGTCTGTTGTTCGAACATAAAACTGAGGTTTGTAACCATTGAAGAATGGTGTGTGTCGTCCACCTTCTTCCTTCTTAAGAATGTATACTTCACATTCAAAATCTGTATGCGGTTTTACTGTTCCTGTTTTAGAAAGAACCTGTCCACGAGTAATGTCTTCTTTCTTCGCACCTCGGAGAAGAATGCCGGCGTTATCACCTGCCATACCTTCATTCAAAGTTTTGTTGAACATTTCAATACCAGTTACAACAGCTTTTGCGGTATCCTTAAGACCTACAATTTCAATTTCTTCTCCAACTTTTACTACACCTCGCTCAATCTTTCCTGTTACCACAGTTCCACGACCTTCAATAGTGAAGATGTCTTCTACCGGCATAAGGAATGGTTTAGTAATGTCTCGCTCTGGAATTGGAATCCATGTGTCCACAGCATTCATGAGGTCCATAACTTTCTGAGCCCATGGATCATTGATATCTTTTGCTTCAAGAGCTTTAAGACCTGAACCTCGGATGATAGGCGTGTTGACACCGTCAAATCCTTGCTTTGTAAGGAGTTCTCGAATTTCTTCTTCCACCAACATGATCATTTCTTCATCATCTACCATGTCACACTTATTCAAGAATACAACCATTTTTGGTACACCTACCTGCTTTGCAAGAAGGATATGTTCTCGAGTCTGTGGCATTGGTCCGTCTGTTGCAGCACACACAAGAATTGCACCGTCCATTTGAGCGGCACCGGTAATCATGTTTTTGATGTAGTCAGCGTGACCTGGAGCATCAATGTGAGCATAGTGTCGTGATGCTGTTTCGTATTCATTGTGTGAAAGCGAAATAGTGATACCACGAGCCTTCTCTTCAGGAGCCTTGTCAATTTCGTCGATTCCTCGGAGTTTTACTGTAAAGCCAGCAAGTCCAAGAACGTTAAGAATAGCCGCGGTAAGAGTAGTCTTTCCGTGGTCTACGTGACCAATTGTTCCCACATTTATATGTGGTTTTGATCGATTAAAAGCTTCTGCCATAATGTACTATTTGTTTTTATTAATAAACCTATTAATTTAAGCTAAGCCTGCACTCATCTATTCGAATGCGGACGCAAAAACACGCATATAACGCGATGCCGACAATTGTACAGGAAAGCACTCTAAAGTCAATTAACTCTTTGTTAAATTACGTCTGTGCAGACCAGGATTTCTACTAATTTGCTGGTATTTCTTCAGCTACCTGACGTAACACTTCTGTTGTTGAATTTTCTGGAATATTTTGAGACGGTTCTGAGGCAATTTCGTCACCCTGATCAACTCCTTGGATTTCATTTATTGATGTTTCCACTTGTCCTTGAGAATCAGCTTCCTCTGTAGAAGTTCCTGTTAAAGCCGGAAGAGTTACTGTCCCAGGACTATCCGAATTACCGATTAACCCTTGTATTTGTTGACCAGAGAGGAGTTGATCTAACTGTCCTTTAGTAATACATGTCTTGTCCGATTCTGTCCCTACACACAACGTTTCTGTCACTACTTCTTTTGTTATTAATTTTGTAGCAAATATTTCTACTTTCAAGGCAAGATCACGTATTGACTGCATAGCATATACAAAGAGTGTTGTAAGGTCGATTACTTTGTAGCCTCTATCATCTGTCGATACGAGCTCTGGGAATACTCTTTCTACTTGTTGTGCAAGCACACCAGTATTTTTAACATTTCCATCTTTTTTGTATTGTTCTTGTGCGACCCCATTCCACTTATACGTAATAAAGCGCAATTGAGAGAATTTTTCAAGTGTGTTACTTGAAACATCTTCAATTTCCATTTTTAAGTTTTCATCCGAGCTACATGTACCAGCTATCGCAGTACCTGCAAAATTTTGCAGACATCCATTGGTTCCCGTTGTACCTACACGTATGTCGCCAAACACTTGTAGCTTCTCAGCTGCAGTCGTAATACCTATGCCAACATTACCGCCAGATAATACTCTCATACGCTCACTGCCGTTTGTTCTAAAAAGTAGATCGTGGTTTGATCCCGTGCCAATGCGCATATTCATGCCATTACCCTCGATAACATTTGAGGTTGTAAAC